>WBZR01000162.1_pt1 | contig 117756 bp, 117 predicted proteins | sample 5204231 | NCBI WGS metagenome assembly WBZR01 (sample SAMN12412403, study PRJNA552823) | activated sludge metagenome | isolation source: activated sludge from anammox sidestream of wastewater treatment plant... | place: USA: Virginia | collected 2017-08
CGCAATGAAAACAGTTGTTTGCTGTTATTCTATGCGGTTATTCGCAGTGTCAAATTCAGAAGAATCTCGGTACCTGCTACGGCTACCGCTCAATCTGAGATTTTACACAACTCTTGACATACTACCCAACCTCAACCTTCTTTAATGATGACAGAATGCCATTGTTTTGGATATTCATAGGAATCAGATGACGCTTGATATAACAATTTATTGTCCTGATACGCACATTCTTTATGATGCAAGTCTTCCCGATCAGAAGGGGGTCGGCGGCGGACTGCTTGGGCGAATTCGATTGGCGCAATCTTTGGCGCGTCTTGGTCATGGCGTGACGGTCATTGCAAACGTAACGCATTTGCATCGCAAAAATGGCGTGGATTTTTACCCGCTTTCCGAAGCCGTGAGAAAACAAACAACGGATGCGTTGATTCTGGTAAGCAGCGGCGGCGATCTAAGTTTGCTTCCCGCTGCAGATTTGAGACTTGAAGCAAAATGGCGAAGCGTATGGTTACAGGGGACGAGTTTTATAAAAGGCTTGGATATTTTGGAGTGGAACGAAATTATCCCATGCAGCAACTTCATATACAACATTGTCAAGGATGAGTGGCCGCTATCCAATCCGAAGTGTTTTACGATTTATCAGGGCGCAACGCGGCTAAAATCGGAGCCTATTAAATTCCCTGTAAAACGAGACCCGCATCGTCTGATTTACATTAGCCATCCATCCAAGGGCTTGTCCGCGGCGGTTGCTGTCCTGGAAAAATTGAGAAGGTCGGATCAGCGATATCATTTGCTTGTGTTTGGGGGCGACAGCATGTATGGGGGAAAAGATATCCGACGGCATCACGAGCCTGGGATTACATATCTTGGCACGCGTAAACATTCGGAAGTGTTGTCTGCGGCGCGCGCATCCCTGGCTTCCTTCGTTTTGCAGTCTCGTCCTGAACCTTTTGGCATGGTTCTGACTGAATCCATGCTGCACGGGGCGATTCCACTGGCTTCTAATGTGGGCGCTTACCCCGAAGTTATAGTAAATGGACAGAATGGCGTTTTGATACATGACGACTACGCCTCCGATGAAGCGCACTCGCTGGCCGCGGAATGGATATTAAGGTTCAGCCAGGACCCCGATCTAGCCGCCTACATCCGCCGAAACGCAATGAACATCCCCTGGGATTGGGATACAATGGCAAAAGTCTGGGCGGGGCATTGGGAATGGGTCATTCACCATAAAGGCACAATCCTCCCCGACCGGCAGCGTTGTGCGCGCTGCGATGGCGGACTCTTATCGCTGGCAGACGGGTATCATTGTATCGAGTGCGGGTGGTATTACCAGAATCTTCCCGCCGCCGAACGCGCATAGTAAAAATCATATTGGAGAAATTTGTTCATGTCATCTCATGTTCGGCAGATTCTTATTGCTGGCGCGGGCACTGCCGCCTGGTGGAACGCTGGCGACGAAGCGATCCTATACGCCATGTTGGTGGAACTGCGCGCGCAGTTCCCGGAGGCGCGCATTGGGGTCGTATCTGCCAATCCAAAAGGCGCGCTTGGAATTTATCGGGTGATGGAGGTTCCAGGATCCGATATCCGCGCCCTTTTCGAATTCGCCGAACAAAGCGATCTGCTGATTCTCGGCGGCGGAGGTTTGTTCTATGATTATTGGGGTTTTACTGTTGACGGCCTGCTAACCGGAGCGCAAAGGGGCGCGGGAATTTACGTCGGCTTCGCCCTCCTGGCAACACTCCTTAACAAACCCCTGATGATATACGCTGTCGGCGTGGGACCTCTCTTCTCAGATGTGGGAAAACATTACACCCGTCTCGCATTCGAGCAGGCGCATGGCATTACAGTACGCGATAGCGAGTCGAAGGAGATACTTGCTTCGCTGGGCATCCCGCCCGAAAATGTTCACGTCACTGCCGACCCTGTGTGGCGCTTTCCAGAAATACCCCTTGCACTTGGCGAAAGCCTTGCCCAGCCGGCGATATTGAACGCCTCTCGCCCCCTTTTGGGCGTTTCCGTGCGCCCTTGGATCAATCCTGCCGCTGACGATGGCTGGGAGACTGAAGTTGCCCGCGCTCTGGATAGTTTTATCGAACAGTATCACGGGACTGTATTGTTCATCCCCTTCCATAAAAGCGACGGCTCCGTGGACGACCATGCCCAATCCGAAATGATTCGCGGATTAATGAAACATGCCGACTCTGCTCATGTCCTCGATGCCGGCATCAGCCTGGAGAAAAAGATCAGCCTCCTGCGCCGCTGCGACCTGGCGCTGGGAATGCGGCTTCATGCAAATATCCTTGCCATGCGGTACGGCATCCCTGTGGTCGGACTGGCGTATGACCCCAAGGTCGCAAACTTATTCGATGAGATTGGCAAACCCGGCTATTCGCTGGACCTGCGCCTGGTCAGCGCGGAAACCTTGCTGTTTGTTTTGGGGCAGGCCTATAAGGAGAGGGTCGCCCTGCGCGCGTTTTATGAACAATGCGCCGACTCCATGCGCATCAAAGCCGGGGAAAATGCGTCGTGGACAGCGCTTTCGACCCGGACAATGATCCAGCCTTCAAATCCCTCGCTTCCAGCGGATACCTTTCATTGGGTGAAATCTCTGCTGCGCGATCATACTCTGCAGGCCAGTGAGCAATTTATCTCCTTTAATCAGCAGATAACCGAACAACATCAGCAGATAACCGAACAACAGGCGAAAATTGATTTCCTGAACGCTCAACTCGATGGTTTGAAGAGATCATTCTCCTGGAGGATCACCCTTCCGCTTCGATTTCTAAGGATGTTTTTTCAAAACCCATCGGGGTCTCTCCTCCACCTGGCAGGGTATGCATGGGCGCGCCTCCCCCTTTCGTTCCGGGAAAAATACAGGCGTTTGAAGCGAAGCGCAGTTGTGTTTATCCAAAAGATGAGGGGTCTGAACCCGGACCTGACTTGGGAAGAGTTTCAATCTCGAATCCTCGCGTCGCGCGGCGATTACAAGGGAGTGTTTATCTTATACGCGACTATTGATTGGAATTTCCCGTTCGCGCAACGTCCAAAGCCCCTTTCCCTGGCATTGGCGAACCTTGGTTATCTTGTCATCTATCACACACCCAACCACACCGACCGCGTTTACGACGTCCGTAAGGCGGCGCAGAATGTGTGGATTACAAGTGCGGACATGACAAGGTTGGAGGCGCAGGATGCGGTCCACGCCGTCTATAGCACCTCGCTGACCATCCCGCCGGACGAATTAAGGAGTAAACGAAAACAGGGGCAGATACTAGTTTATGAATACATAGATCATGTCAGTCCCATGATCAGCGGCGGGGACGAAAACATCCGCCGGCTTTTGAAATTAAAAGAATACGCCTTTGGGGGTGGCGTTGATTTTATTGTCGCTTCCGCGCGACAATTGGAGCAAGAATCCGTAAAGGCGGTGGGGCATGAAAAGGTCATTTATGTTCCGAATGGCGTGGACGTCATGCATTATCGCAACCCGGCGCGTCAAACCACAAAATTGCCGGATCGCCTGACCGCATTTCGGCAACGCCACCGGACCCTGGTCGGTTACTTTGGAGCCATTGCCCCCTGGCTTTGGTATGAAATGATGGAGGAACTGGCGAAACTGCGCCCCGATCTGGGATTTGTTTTTATCGGCCCGGACTATAATAACGGCGCGGATCATTTTCCGGATAGTCCAAATATGCTTTATTTGGGCGCAGTGGACTATGAAGCGCTGCCCGCCCATGCCCGGCTTTTCGACGTCTGTCTCATCCCGTTTGCTCCCGGTGAAATCGCGCGAACAACGTCCCCCCTTAAACTGTTCGAGTACTTTGCGCTTGAGAAACCGATTGTAGTCACATCGTTCATGGACGAATGTGTGGCATACGATGAGGTTTTCTCTGGAGATTCGGCACAGTCCATTTCAAAGGCAATTGATGCCGCTCTGGCTGTCAAGGATGATCCCGCATACAAGGCGAGGTTGGCATTGCTTGCCGAACAAAACAGTTGGGAGGAACGGGCAAAAGCCTATGAAGCCGTTTTCGTTCGCTCCAGGGAGATACAGTCTGGCGGCAATACGCTGGATTTGTCCGCTGGCGGTTAGCCATTCGCGCGGTTTGCATGGAGCGTCTATCAATCTATTTTGATATTTTGAGGCGCGAGTTTTATTAATTCATGTTACGCACTTTTGCCATCCTCACGAACCGTCCACGAATAGAGTCACGAGTTCGCGAATGTTGGCGCGCCTATTCGTTTATTCGTGAATATTCGTGGACGGTCACAGACTCATCGGCAAGCGCATTTTCTAACCAAATGCCATCTTGCGTAAGGTGAGTTATTAACTAACTGATGTTACACGGCTTGTTCGCAGCGCGACACCCATGTCGTCTGAAAACACGGGATATGTCTTGCGCCGCCACGTAAGGCGATCTATTAAGAAAAAAATTGGAGCGTCATGTTCAGATATTTCCTCAAACGGTTTGACAATCGCCGCCCCGGTCTTTTGGGCGATATTATTCAGAAATTCTATGTTTCTGAAAAATTTGTGCTTGAATACCAGCGCTTGAGACCCGAACTCGACTGGTCCAGGAAGACCTGGGAAGAATTCCTGGATTCATTATCCTCTTTGGATCGGCTGCATATTTCTTTCGCCATGTCCACTGTTTTGCGCGGGCGCTATTCGTTTTCGCTGCTGAATGGGCATTCATGCATCCGGGCAAAAAAACGTTACCTGGATATTGGCACGGCATATGCTGGATTTTTGCGGGCGTACAAGGAACAGGGCTTCGAAGAGGCGATAGGCATCGAACTTCAGGAGCGCCTTGCAATCCTGGGGAGGGCCAATATTGACGGTTTGGATAATACCCAGGTCATTGTTGGCGACTTTATTCAGGATGATTATTCGCATCTCGGCGCGTTCGATGTTGTAACCTGCAACGACGTAATCGAACATGTTGACGATGCGATTATTGCGATCCAGAAAATGTCAGGCATGGTTGCGGATGGGGGGACGCTGTGCATGGAAGTGCCAAACAGGGATCACATCAATTTTGTGGCGTCGGATGGTCACTTTCAAATTTTTGGCATTACCCAGCTTGACCGGGATGACGCCGCATTGCATTACGAAGCGGCGCTGAAGGCTGACAGGAAGAATTATTTTTTTCAAATGGGTGAAATGTATGAGTTGGATTGGTACATCGAACAACTTGCCAGGAACGGCTTGAATGCCTTTATTGCCGACACGCACATGATCGGCGGCGTCGAAGACGTTCCCGAATTGATTGCCGGATTGCAGCGGGCGTACGCCGAATGGCGTCAAAACCTCAAGCCGCACCTGGACCCCTCGCTTGCGGCGAGACTGACCGAGGCCGTAGAGTCTTACATCCAACGATTGGAACAGGATTTTTCCGGAATAAAAGATGAACTTTCAAGAAAACGATTTGAGGATAAATACCTGCGTTCCTTCTGGACGATTCTTGCGATAAAAGGCGGCTCCCATCTTAAGAGCGGCTCGGGATATTCCCGCCAGGATGAGGTCATTGCCATCGAAAAATTGGAGGCGGATATTCGCCAGAAAGACGCGCAAATCGCTTTTCTTAATGAACAAATAGCCCAAATGAGAAATTCGTTTTTTTGGAAATTTTCACGCCCGCTGCGTTTCCTCGGAAGATTTGCGCGCAGCCCCCGGCGGGCATATTATGAACTCCTTGGCGCATGGAAAACAAGAATGAGGCGAAACGGTTGAATGGCTGGAACTGGATTGAATTACCGGCGCTGCCGCCTGCCCGGTTTGCGGTTCGTAAGTTTACCCGGTAGCGCCGCAATTTTTCGAACTCCCTGCGCGGGTAAACCGGCAGGCTTCGGGAATGTTTATTTTGAGGAGAACGATGAGCGATAAAACGCCTATTGTCAACTTTATTGTCCCCACTTTTTTTGACGTGAATGGCAATAATATGTTTTATGGCGGTGCGGAACGATATTTACTTGAACTGGCGCGGTTGGTGCGCCGCATGGGCTATGACACGAATGTTTATCAATGCGCCAATTCTGATTGGGTGCGTTACTACCGCGACCTCCGGGTAACCGGGGTCAAGGCTCAAAATACCGGCCAGCTTAATCGTTATTTTCATGCGAATTTCAGCGGCGGCTTTCTGACCGTTTACTTTGCTTTTTTTCTGGCATCGCCCTACTTCCATCAACCTTCCATCGGTATCAGCCATGGGGTGTACTGGGATGAGGAGGTTTTTCAACACTTCCCTTATGGTCGAATAGCGCGCAGGGAGATTCTGTCCGCCATTTCGCATCTCTCCACTTTTGTTTCTGTAGACACCAATACCATTAATTGGCTCCGGTCTGTTTACCTGGAACTGGCGGCTCGCGGCGTTTACATTCCAAATTTTGTTGATCTGAATCAGTTCCATCCCGCCTCCAACCTGGGTGAAAAAAAGGGAGACAGAACGGTTGTGCTGTACCCCAGACGGTTAAATCAGGTGCGCGGGTTTTGGCTGGCGCATAGATTGGTTCCTGATATCCTGGAAAAATACGATAACGTGGAATTCCATTTTGTCGGTCGGGCGGATGTGCGCGAGGAACAGGCAGTCAGACGGTTGGTTGACCGTTTCCCAGGGCGCGTCAAATGGTACTTCCTGCCGCCGGAAAAAATGCACGAGGCATATCGGCAGGCGGATATCGTCTTGATCCCGACCCTTCAAAGCGAGGGCACGTCCCTATCATGCCTTGAAGCATTGGCATCGGGCAATGCCGTGATTGCAACAAATGTTGGCGGATTGCCCAATCTGGTCCTGCCGGATTACAACGGATTGCTGGTCGAGCCGGATGCGGAATCTTTTTATGGCGCGCTTGCGCGCCTGTTGGAAAATGCGGATTTGCGTTTACAACTTGCCCAACGGGGTGTTGAAGTTGCCAGGTCCTTTGATATCGAAACCTGGCGATTACGTTGGCAGACGATCTTGCAAAAATATCTTCCTGCGCGGGAAGCATCCTTCGAGGAACGCGTTGTGGCGGTTTTTTACCCGCCCGTGGGCGTTGCAAGGCATTCATCTGTCTCTGGTCGTTTTTCTATGCTGGCCGGGCAATTGTCCGAACAGGGCGTTGACGTTTACTGGGTGCAGTCTTCCAAGGAACTCCCGGAGGGTCATGAAAGGTTGCATATTGTGACTGGAACGGACGATTTATACCTGGAGCGTCCCTGGGTGCTTTTTGACGGAAATATGCCTCCGAATATTATTGCTCAATTTGATAACCCAATTGTTATTTGCGATGTTTCGGAAGGCGCTTTGATGAACATAACCCAGGATGGTTTCCCCCGCATTGACTTCTTGATTTCAGACCATGAAAATGACTTTTTTGACTCGCAGAAAGTCCATTACGTTCCAGATGCCCGCTCGTTACGCGGAATAATACAGGAATACAATCAAAGGAACGCGAAACAGTAGCGACCGCTTCGCGTCAGCCACCCGGCCAATTGGCGGCGATAAACATCGCGCAACCTGCGCTCTCCAGCGCAAGCCCAACGGTAGAGAGCGCCAACTCCCCGCGTTCATGAAGCGCTGATGCTGAAATTTTCACGGCATGAAATGATAAACGAAATACGCCAACGTCTTCGAGAAATGTACCGCTATCATGGTTGTTGGGGAATGTTGTCGCGCATATTGCGCGGATTTGGCGCTAATCTGCAGCATTGGGTTAAGGGGAATTTGAAACGAGACCAGTTCCGTGCCCGCATGAATGACTTGGTTTCGACCATTAAAACTCATGAAGGATTTATTGACGTTTTGCATTTTCCTGTGGGTTGGAATAACGTGATGTCTCAGCGTTACAAACATATATCGGCCCAAATGGCGGCTTTTTCGGGGTGTCTGGCGCTGTATGGAGGCAATTGGCGGGTTGACAAGGCTCTTTTTGTTTATGATACGACAAGTGATGGGGTTTATGTGTACGACGCGGCGGATGCTTTTGTCCAGACGGGCGTATTGCAGGCATTACGTGCGTCCAATGCGCAAACAATGATTCGTGTTCAATCCATAGACCGTCAAACATCCTTGAATGACATACATCTTTTTTTAGAGGCTGGATTTAGAGTCGTGTATGAGTATATTGACCTGTTAACCGCCGAAATTACGAGAGATTTGTCGGGGGAAATGCTGTCCAGGCACACAGCCGTTCTTAAAGATGAACGCATTGCGGTCCTGGCAACTTCTGATAAACTGCTTCAAGACGTCGAACTGTACAGGGAGAAGAATTATTTTCTGAACACGAACGGAGTTGATCCGGAACATTGGAAACCGTCTCCCCGTATCGTGCCGCGCGATATGATGAGCGTGGTGGCAGGAGGCAGGATCATACTTGGCTACCATGGCACATTGGCAAATTGGATTGATTATGATCTTCTGCGCCTTGCGGCAGATGATGGCAGGTTTGAAATTGTCTTGATTGGGTTGGAGCACGATAACTCCTTTGCGGCCAGCGGTTTAAATAACCACCCCAGGGTGCACTACCTTGGCGGCAAACCTTATTCGATATTAAATCAATACGCCGCTTGTTACGATATTGCGCTGTTGCCATTCGTGAAAAATGACCTTGCGGATACGGTTTCGCCCGTGAAAATATTTGAGTATATGGCGGCGGGCAAGCCGATTGTCACGGCAGATCTGCTGGAATGTAGAAAATATCGAAGTTGCATGATAGCAGAAGAGCGAGAAGTGTTTATAGCAAGGCTGGAAGACGCCATGTCAAAAAAAAATGATCAGGATTACTTGCTGACTTTAAGCGTCGAAGCGGACGAAAATTCATGGCGGAAAAAGGCGATGCATATTCTTGAGCGGGTGGGCATTGATAATGGCGGGTGGAAATGAAGGCAACTCCCGCCCCTCTTGCTTCAATTATCATCATTGCCTGGAATAACAAGGAACACCTTGCAGTCTGCCTTGGCAGGTTATTACGCCAAATCAAAAGTGATATTGAAATCATTCTTGTTGATAACGGTTCTACAGATGGACTGGATCTGGACCATATACCTTCCAGTCCGGACGTGTCTTTGAGAATCGAGCGCCTCTCTTCAAACCTCGGCTTCGCCGTCGCCAACAACATCGGCGCGCGCCTTGCGCGCGGCGAATGGCTCGTCCTGCTCAACGCCGACGCCTACCCCGAACCGGACTGGCTCGAAAACCTCCTCCGCGCAGCGGAGCAAAATCCCGAATACAATTTCTTCTCCTCCCGTCAAATTCAATATCACAATCCCCACTTGCTGGACGGCGCCGGAGATGAGTACCATGTCTCCGGTTTGGCGTGGAGGCGGTTCTACAACTATACGGCGGATCAATATGGACTGGCGCCGCAGGAGGTCTTTGGCGCTTGCGCCGCCGCCGCCATGTATCGCAGGGAAGACTTCCTCAAAGCGGGCGGATTCGACGAAGACTATTTTTCCTATTTCGAAGACGTTGACCTAAGCTTTCGCCTGCGACTTGCGGGCGGACGATGCCTGTACGTTCCTGACGCCGTCGTTCGCCATGTAGGCTCAGCCAGCGCCGGAAAACTGAGCGACTTCGTAATTTATCATGGACACCGCAATCTGGTTTGGACGTTCATTAAAAACATGCCCGGCCCCCTGGTTTGGATCTACCTGCCCCTTCACCTGTTAATGAACCTGTTCTTTATGATCTCCTTCACGTTTCGCGGAAAAGGCAGCGCCATCCTTCGCGCCAAACGGGACGCCCTTTTGAAGATTGCCGATGTATTACGAAAACGGAAATCAACCCAATCGCTTCGCACAACCTCGGCTCGTTCATTGCATCAATGGATGAAAACCGGGCTTCTCGACCCATACTGGGCGTCGCGTCAACGCAAACGCGAGGGGCGGCATGACCGATGACCCCCATCTTCACCCTCTCCATCGTCAGCCACGGCGACGCGGATAAAATTTCGCGCCTGCTCCAAAGCCTGCAACAGCATGAAACCCCGGCGCGGATTCAACTGATCCTGACCGACAACCTGAAAAACAACCTGCCGGAGTACGACCCCGCGCCCTGGAGTTCGCTCCGCATCCTGCGTAACGAAAAAAAACTTGGATTCGCCGAAAACCACAACCGCGCCTTCGAACATGCGCGCGGCGAATACTTCGTCATCCTCAACCCAGACCTGATCTTTGAACGCCCAATTTTCGACGACCTGCTGAAAAGTCTCCTCGCCCACAAAGCGGATTTGATCGCCCCCCAAATCGTGGACGAAACCGGAGCCGTACAAGACTCCCACCGCCCGCTTCCGACTCCCTTCGAGCTGATCCGCCGCCGATTGCCCGGCTACACCTTCAAGCCTTCCCCGCCAGACCCCGACGGCGTCATCCGCCCCGACTGGATCGCAGGCATGTTCTGGCTTCTTCGCCCCGATACCTACCGTCAACTGCGCGGCATGGACGAAAAATTCTTCCTCTACTTTGAAGATGTGGATTTTTGCTCCCGCGCCCGACTGCAAGGCATGAAGATCATCGTGGACGCCAACATCCAGTCCCGGCACGACGCGCAGCGCGCCAGCCGCCGAAGGTTACATTATCTTTATCTGCATACAATCAGCGCCCTGCGGTTTTTCCTCTCCCCTGTTTACCGCCAAGTTCGCCGCCTGTGATCCGACTTCAACGGACTCGACCGCCTCCCGACTTTCGAGCCAGCGTCGGGAGACGTTGGCGTCCGCCACGATAGTCGGTAAAAACTCTGATAAACTTCCCCCCGCGCAACTATTTGAAGATCACACCGATATGGGCTTCACCCTCCTCCCTGGAATCATCAGCCTGGCATTGACCCTCGCATTGGGCATTCCCGCCGCAAAACTTGCCGAACGTCTCGGCGTCATGGATGTCCCCGGCTCCGCGCCGCACAAACGACACGCCCGCCCCACCCCGCTTGCGGGCGGAATGTTGACGATGGTCGCCCTGCTCTCATTGACGGCGGCGTATCGCGCCTCCCTCGACCGCGACATACTTGCCGTTCTTGTCGGAACGCTCATCGTTTTTGCCTTTGGGCTTTGGGATGACAGGCGCGGACTCTCCGCTGGTCCCAAACTGATCGGTCAATTGATCGCCTCCATAATTCTGATCGCCTCCGGCGTGCAGGTGCGTTTCATGACCGTCCTGCTCGACCCGAACGCCATTTCCCCGGCGATGGCTCAACTGTTGAATGTGTTGATCACGCTTTTCTGGCTGGTCGGCATCACCAACGCCATGAACCTGATTGACAGCATGGACGGCATTGTCGCCGGGCTGGGCGTCATCGCCTCCGCCTTTTTCCTCGGCGCGGCGCGCCTGTCGCACCAACCGACGCTTACATTCATGGCGGCCGGGTTGTTTGGCATTTGCGCCGGTTTATATTTCTGGAACGCCGTCGTCGTAAAATTCTTCCTCGGCGATTCAGGGGCGCAGACAATCGGATTCCTGCTCGCCTGCTTCGGCATCCTTTACAACCCGCTGGGACGCAGCCCCGAGTCCTCATGGATCGTGCCAATCATGCTCTTGAGCGTCCCCATCTTCGACACCACGCTCGTGGCGCTTTCCCGCCTTCGTAGAAAACAACCCATCGGCACGGGCAGGCGCGACCATACTTTTCACCGCTTCATCATGCTCGGCATCCGGCCGCGTTACGCCGTGCTGATCGTGCATCTCATGGCGCTCACCGTAAGCGTCTTTGCCTACTTTACCTTATACCTCGAACCCTGGCTCGCCTTGATCCTGTTCATGACCGCAATTCTATCGGGCATCGTCTTCCTCATCTGGCTCGAACGCAAGCCCGCGCTCGATCTTGAATGACCTTCCTTCCATCCATGCTTCCACCTGAAAAACGACTTCCCGCCTGCCTTCTCTTCCTAACCCTCGGCGCATTCATCGCGCTCTTCATTCTGCTTTCATCCCCGTCCGACCCGAAGAACGCAGTCTTTCTTGGATACTCCCTCGAGCGGATTCTCCTCGGCATCGGGATTCTCCTCCCCGGGCTCGCGCTTCTCTACCTGACCTTTAGCCTGTCCCGCCGACCGGACCTTTCCCTGCGCCTGTGGGCGGACCTCGCCAAACGCGGGCGACCCGGCGACGCGATCTTTTCCCTCTCACTCGCGGCATTCATCGCAGGTTCGATCCTGCTCCTTACGCCGCCCTACCGCCTCGGCGGGCTGGCAGGATACGCTCAAAGGTTGACTCCCATCGTCGGCTGGCTGGCAGGCTCGGGCGCGGTCACGAGCGCGATTCTCCTCATCGAAAGAAAAAAAGCGATTTTCAAATCCAGTGAGTCGAGTCGAATCATTTTGCGAATCGCCCTCATCCTCTTTGCATTTTTGGTTTTATGCTTTGCGCTGATCGCCGTCACCGGATTCGGAATCAATTACCCGGCGGATTACTGGTACGGGGCGGGCGCGCCGGTTTTGGGGTTGCAGGTTCTATTCTCGCTGTTTGCGGGGGCGCTTGTTTTCGCGCTCGAACAAAAAACAAACCTGAACAATAAACGGAGCGACGCCCTCATCTTCGCCGCGCTCTGGCTTGCCGCCGCATGGTTGTGGTCGCGCGCGCCGCTTCACCCGAATTACTTCATGCCCGACACCGCCGGGAACGCGCTCTATCCCTACTCCGACGGCGCGACCTTCGACCAGGGCGCGCAGTATGCGTTGATCGGGCAGGGATTGTTCAACGGCGTGTTTTTCGAGCGCGTTCTTTACAGCGTTTTTTTAACTTATTTGCACGGCGCATTTGGGCAGGATTTTGAATTATTGATGACCGCGCAAGCCGCGCTTTTTGCCGTGTTTCCGGCTGTGATTTACCTGCTCGGCAGGGAACTGCATGGGCGCGCGCTGGGCGTTGCGGCGGGCGCGTTGATCGCCCTGCGCGGGGTGAACGCCATCGTCGCCGCAAAATGGATTGACACCGCCAGCCCCAAGATGATGCTGACGGATTTTCCCGCCGCCGTTTTGATCGCGGTGTTTTTGCTCTTGTTCGTACAATGGGTCAAAACCCCCTCGCGGCCCGGTTTGCTCGGCTGGATGGGCGCGGTCTTCGGTTATGCCTTCATGGTTCGCACTCATGCGCTCGCGTTACTGCCGGTTGCGTTTATCTTCATCCCCGTTGCCTTGAAATGGCGCTGGAGGCAAACCGCCCTGGCTGGGACGCTGTTCCTTTTGGGTTTGTTCGCCGTCACCCTGCCCTGGGAGATTCGGAATCAGTCCCGGGGCATTCCGATGTACTCCGCCTATTATTCCCGAATCATCGTCATCCTGCGCCACCGATACGGCTTGGACGCCGGCGCCTATCTCCCGCCGCGCGAAGCGGATGCGAGCCATGCCGCCGCGCCCTCCCGCGTTTCGACAAGACAAAGGGCGTTCATCCCCGAACCCCTCTGCGAATCGACTCCCTGTTCCATCGCCAATCATCTCGTTCATAACGCGGCGACCTCCATCGTTTCCCTGCCTTCTTCGCTGACCTTCGACGATTTGTGGAATACAGTCAAAGCCGATACGCCGTACTGGAAAAAGAGTTGGAGCGAAGGGCGGGTTGGAACGGCGGGGGGCATGATGATCGTCCTCAACCTGGCCCTGATCTCGCTTGGCGTCGGTTCGATTTGGGGACGCGGCAAGGCGCTTGCGCTTCTCCCCATTTCCGTTTTTCTCGCATACCTGCTTGTCAATTCCCTCAGTTTTACTTCGGGCGGACGTTACATCGCGCCCGTGGATTGGATCGTATGCCTGTTTTATATCGCGGGCGGACTGCAATTGCTTTCCTGGCTGTTGACTGCGGCGGGCTTTCTGCCTGCGGACGAATCCACGGCAACGGCGGGCGGAATCTTCCCTGCCTTAACCGGGAAAACTTTTTCCGGGACGCTCCCAACCCTGCTGTTCATCCTCGCGTTTGGCGCGCTCCTGCCCGCCTCCGAAATATTTTTCGCGCCGCGTTATCAGCCGCGCTCGGCGGAGAAAACTCTTGCAGGGCTGGAGGAATCGGGATTGCTGGAACAGACCGGCTTCTCGAAGGATGAACTGACCGCCTTCCTCTCCCAGCCAAATGCCATGATCCGCGAAGGGCGCATTCTTTATCCGCGTTATTATCGAAGCGGCGAAGGCGAACCGGATCGCAGCACGTATTACCGTTATCTGGATTATCAACGTCTGGTCCTCACCTTGATCGGACCAAATAGCCCGACGCCCGAAGGCGTGGTCATCCCCGGCGACCCGCCGCCATTTTCCTTTCACGCCGAAGATGCGATCGTGCTGGGATGCTGGAATACGACCTATTACGCGCCGTACCTTGATGCTGTGGCGGTGTTCGTGACTTCTGGAGAAGGCTACGTTTACACCCGCTTCCCATCCGCGCCGTTGCAATGTCCCCTGCCGGAGCCGCGTTAAATTGAAAGGAAAATCATGCCCCGCAACCGCATTATTTTAGTCACCATCGGAATTATGCTCAGCCTTTTCCTCGCCTCGATGGAGGCGACGGTTGTCGCCACCGCCACGCCGACTATTGTGGGCGAACTGGGCGGGTTGAGCCGTTTCTCGTGGGTGTTTTCGGCGTACATGCTCGCCTCCACCACCGTCGTCCCGCTGTACGGAAAACTTTCCGACCTCTACGGGCGGCGCAATCTTTATCTGCTTGCCATCGCCTTGTTCCTCGCCGGTTCGATCCTGTGCGGAACAGCCGATTCGATGACTCAGTTGATCCTGGCGCGCGCGTTGCAGGGCGTCGGCGCGGGCGGCATCATGCCGCTGGCCTTCATCCTGATTGGGGAGATGTTCTCGCTTCAGGAGCGCACCAAAATGCAGGGAGTATTTTCCGGCGTGTGGGGCGTATCCTCCATCATCGGTCCCCTGTTGGGCGGCTTTCTTGTGGATGCGCTTTCATGGCGCTGGGTCTTTTACATCAACATCATCCCCGGCTTGCTGGCGGCGGGCTTGGTCGCCTATGCCTGGCGCGACAGAATCGTCGGCGCGGAAAAACCCTCGGTGGATTATGCCGGAGCGATCTTGCTGACCTCCGCCATTGTGGCTTTGCTGATCGGTTTGCTGGACGATTCGGGCTCACCCGCGCGATGGGCGATGATCGGCGCGTCGCTTCCCTTGTTTGGCGCGTTGCTTTGGGTCGAGAAGCGCGCCGCGGATCCCATCCTGCCGCTGCATCTGTTCAAGGAAAGATTATTTGCGTCGGCGGTCGCGCACGGCGTTTTCTCGGGTTGGGCGCTGTTCGGGAGCGTCTCGTTCGTGCCGCTGTTTGTGCAGACGGCGCTCGGAACCAGCGCCACACGCGCGGGCGTCACCATCTCGCCCATGCTGTTGGGCTGGGTGGCTGCCAGCATCGTCGGCGCGCGCATATTGTTGAAGGTTGGCTATCGCCGGCTGACGCTCGTCGGAGCGTCCCTGCTTTTGGTCGGCGCGTTCTTTTTATCGCGCGTTCATTCCGACGCGAGTCAAGCCGCGATCATGACCTGCATGGCGCTGATGGGCGTCGGCATGGGGCTTGCCATCCCCTCGTTCCTGATCGCCGTGCAGACGATGGTTCACCGCCGCTATCTCGGCGCCGCGACCTCCATCATGCAATTCAGCCGTTCGCTGGGCGGGACGCTGGGCGTGAGCGTCATGGGAGCGGCTCTCACCGCGCGGCTTTCGTCGAGCGTCGCCGCCTCAGACCTGGACCCGAAACTGATCTCGCAATTGCTCGAACCGCATTCCTCCTCCAACCTTGTCGTCAACGAGGGCGCGCGCCTCGCCCTGACGGACGCCATCGCGGGAGTCTTCATCATCGCCTTCATTACCGCCGCCCTCGCCCTGGCGGGAGTCCTCTTCGCCCCCCGGCTGGATTTGCGCGAAGAATCCACCGGCGGCGAACCCCAACCGCTGGCGGGCGTGGATTGAGCCGGACTCACTCCATCTCGATCCGGCTGGGGACGCTTCCCGCCGCGACCCAGGCTTGAGCGGTCTCTTCAATCGTCGCCCAGCGGACGAAGTTGTAGCTGTTCATCTCATTTACGAAGGCGGCGATCTCTGCCATGCCGTTGCCGCTGTTGACTATCGTCAATGTGGTGGGGGAAACCATCAGCGTAAAACTGACGACGGGGTAATCGTACTGCCCGTTTGCAATGGCTTGCGCCAAAGCCCGCCCATCGTCCAGTTGATGCGTGCCGCCGCCGACGCGGATGTACCTGCCGTTGGGATCGTGCGTAAAATAATTTTCGGAGTTGAGCGGCATCCACAAACCGGCGGCGGGGTCGTCGCAACCGGGGCGGTGCCCGGCGCAGTTCGTGCCGCCCCATAACACTTGCGGAGTCCATGTAAAGCCCTGGTAGGTTTGCGCTCCAATGCCGTCGAACTCGCTGACCAACATGCCCGACACAACCGAATTTGGATGCCCGCCCATCTGCGTGATGAGATACGCGGCTTTGGCGCGATCCTGCGGGCTGTGGGTGTGGACGTCCCATTGCACGCCCAGCGCTTCGGAGGCTTGAATCAACTCCGCGGCGCGCGGCTCGCCCTCCAGCCAGCCCACATCCGCGCCGACCGACCACTTCACGCCCAGCGCGGTCACTTGCTGGAGGAAGGCAAGGTAGGCGTCCACATCGGGCCAGGTCTGCGATTTTGTTTCGATGTGCGTTGTGCCGGAGATGTAAAACAGGGTCGGCGGATTGGAAACCGGCGCCGCCTCTTCCGTGACCGGGGCTGGCTGCGTTTCAGTAGGCTGACTCTCCGCTGACGGCTGTGGCGCCGCCTGCGAACAGGCGAAAGTCAAGATGAGAAGGGCGGGTATGACGAATACGTTTTTCCTGAACATGGGGTTTTCCTTTTTTGTAGGACAAGCCTATAGGCTTGCCCTACAATTGATTACTGACCCGTACCGCAAAGTTCACTTTGCTTCGCAAGGGCAATCTGAAGATTGCTGTACCGCTATGGAATCTCTCCCACAGTCAACACATAGGCATTGGCGGTGATGAGGTAGCCGATGGCGACTTGTTGATGGACGGGGTCGTAGGCGGCGGTGGCGAGGTTGGACGACGGTTCGGGCATGGGCTGGCTGTGACGGATTGCCAGCGTGGCGCGGTCTATGGCGAGGATGGCGTTGTTGGCATCGGCGAGCGCCCAGTAGAGGTTGTTCGCGCTGTCCATGCCGAAGAGTTTGCTTCCGGCGGGCAGGGCGTTGCCAGTGGGCCGTGCGGCGACGGGGTCGAGTTCCACGGCGCCGAGGAAGAGGCGGTTGGAGTCGGCGTCGAAGAAGAATTGATCGGCGTCGGCTTGACCGATGGATTGGGATTGGGCTTTCACATCCACGCTGTTGAGCGGGTTGAAGTTGTTCGCTGTGTCGTAAACATAAATGGCGCGGGCGTGAGGCTCATAGACGAAGAGTCGATTCGCGCTTTCGTTGACGATGACCTGTAATTGACCGGGACCGCCGCCGGTGTCGCCCGTCTCTGCGTTGGGGATGGAAATCGTTGCGACGGGTTGCATGGTCTCCCAGTTGACGACCGCCACGATTCCAAATTCGGGGTAAGCGGCGTAGGCGAGTTTGTGAGTCGAGTCAATGGCGAGGTCGGGCAGGCGGTCGGTGGAACCGGCGGGGATGCCGAGCGGAATCGTGCCGAGCAACGTCTCGGACGGAGTCATCGAATAGACGGAGAGGGTACTGTCCCAGGCGTTGAGGGAGAAGAGAAAACTCCCAGTGGAGTCGCGCCTCAAAGGGATCGGCCAGGTTCCGGCGGAGAAGGAAGCGGTACTTCCATCCAAAAGAGAATAGCGGGCGATATAACTTCCGCCGAGGCGGCTGGAGAGGTAGAGCGTTGTTCCATCGCCAGAGAAGATGAGTTGCTCGATGCTGTCGCCGAGGCGCAATGGATTGGCTTGCGCGGGGTTGGTTGTGTCAATGCTCCACAAAACGGAGGCGTCGCCGTTGGCGATGTAGATGCGACTGTTGGCGGCGTTGAGGCGCATGTTGTGCGGCTTGCGTCCGAAGTCGAAGGTGTGGGTGAGGCTGCCGTTCTTGTCGTAGACATCCATGTGACCGCCGATGCCCGCGACTTGACCGTTGGCGGGCTGGGCAACCGAGAGCGCGAAAGTTTGGTCGGTGGCGGGGTCGTAGAGAATGTCTTCGAGCGTGCCGCTGTTTTGAAGCGGGAAGGCGTTGAGTTCATTGCCGTTTACGTCGAGCTTGACGATGGTGCGGTCAAGACCGATGATGAAGGTTTGTTCGGCGGGGTCGAAGAAGAAGGCGCGGGCGCGTCCGTTGGTTTGCGCGGCGTATTGAATCTCGTTTGTCACTGCGCCCGTTGCGGCGTTGATGACAATGATGGAGCGGGCGTTTTTGTTTTGCGAAGCGAGCATGTAAATCGAATCAGTGGCGGGGTCGTAGGCGGTTGCGCCCGAATTTTCGCCCAAGCCTTGCACAACAAAAAGTTCTTGCAGAGTGTTTCCGTCGAAGGCGGTCAGCCCGTTTTTGGTGGGGATGTAAAATCGGGTGTGGGCTTCGTCTACAAAGGCGATGCTGGCGAATCCGCTGTTGAGTTTGGCGGGCGTTGCCATTTCGCCTGTGGCGACGTTGACGCGGCGGAGCGTGGATGTATTGGTTTCAAACACATACAAATATTGCGCGACGGAGTCGAAGTAGATGTATTTGATGCCGCGCTCGGTGATGCCGGTCTCGACGATGCCGATCCATTCTTCGGTTGCGCCGTCGAGGATCGCCACGTTGGGAGTCATGATGCCCGCGACATAAACGCGGTTGCGCTCTTCGTCCACGGCGACGGAGAAGAGTTTGACCACGTTCTCGTCGAGGGCGCTGGCGAGGGAGATGGTGGAAGCGAGGCACATGGCTTCGGGGCAGGAGGGGGCAAGCGTTTGGGTGTCAGGTAATTCGGTTGCAGGTTGAACGTTGATGGTTTCAGGCGTTTGCGCGGCGGGCAATCCGCAGGCGAGGGATGCGATGATGAGAAGCGAGAGGAAGGCGAGGATGCGTTTCATGGGTTATCTCCTGTTTCTCGCATTGTAAGAGTCCGCCGAATTTAGCGAGAGCGCCCACAATCATGACTTTTCTTTCCGCCGTATGACGCGCGTCATGGAGTTGTTAATGGGATGTAAAAAGACCTCCGAGGCTTATGACTCGGAGGTCTGGTTATTCAGGGCGCATTTGTCTAAAATGCATAGACAGGGACAACGATAGTGCGGTCAGCGTTTCGCCGCCCGCGAATATTCTCCTCCACAGTTTTAAGCACATTCGCGGCAAAGTACCGCGTGCCGCATTCCGCGCAAACGCCCGCCGGGACATTCTCGATCAAAACGTATTCCCCTTTTACCTTGCGGTGCAGGGTTACGCGTTTTTCGACAATCTGCCCTTCGCAATACTCGCAGGTTTCGCCCTGCCAAAAATTTGTAGATTCCATGATTTTATTTGGGTTGATCTTGATAAACAGTGATGATCCGGACTTTGCCGCCTTGCGTCAGGCGGCAGATAACTCCGATCGCGCGCCCGTCCAATGATCTTCCGATAACCTCGAATTTTTCTTCTTTCGGCCAGGTCTTTCTTATCCTGCCTGTTAGAATGCCATTTTCAATATCGTAAATGTCGAAGCCATCCTCCAGCGCCTCGTCATCTGCGTGTTCGGTCAGGTAATAAATGCCATTTCGAACCAAAGCCTGAATTTCGGAAATCCTGCTCACAGATGCTTCCTCATTATCAAGGGTGTGTCAATTATAACCCCATTGGGCGCTTGAAAACTTGATAAAACCCCCAGGCTGTCGCGCCCGGAGGTTTCGCCTGCTACCTCAGCCATTCCTCAAAGAACGCGATGATCATCTGCGACAGTTCCTGCCGCGACGGGCTGATCTCTCCGCCATCCGGCTTGAAGCCGTGACTGGCGTTTTTCACGCGCGTCAGTTCCGCAGGCACGCCGACATTCTGCAATGCCGCCAGCAAAATCTCCGACTGTTCGATGGGGACGAGCGCATCTTTTTCGCCATGTAAAATCAAAAACGGCGGATCATCCGATGAGGCGTAGGTCACGGGGCTTGCCAGAGCCAGGTCAAAATCGCCGAATGCAGTTTTGACCGTATCTGAAGATTCGACCATTGCCACGGTAAGGTCCGCCGGACCGAACATATCCACCACGGCTTGCGCGCGGCTGGAATACTCCAAATACTCGCCCACATCGAACCCCGCGCTTTCGTCCGTTGTGCCGAGCAGGGCAACCAGATGCCCGCCCGCGCTGCCGCCCCACACGCCGATACGATCCGGGTCGAGGTTGTATTCGTCCGCGTGGGCGCGCAGGGAGCGCATGGCGCACTTCACGTCTTCGATCATGGCGGGGAATAAATATTCGGGCGCGAGCCGATAATTAACCGTTACGACCAAAAAACCGGCTTGTTGTAACGCGGGGACTTCGAGAGCGCCGGCTCCGCGATCTTTATCGCCTTTATGCCACCCCCCGCCATGCACATACATCACGACCGGAAAACGCCCGTTGTTTTCAGAGGGATAATATAAATCCATCTTCAACTCCACGCCGTCCATCGCGCAGTAAGTGATGTCTTTTTCGACGGAGCCGAGTTTGGATGAGTCGAATTGCGCGGACGAAGTTCCCGCCTCGCTCTGTCCTTCGCCTTCGCTCAGGATGGGCGGGGCGACTGTTTCAGACGGCTTGACCGCCGCTGTAGGTTGACTCGCGCCGAGACTGCAAGCCATCGAGATGATCGCCAAAAGCGCGATGAAAAAAGATAGCGGTTTCATTTTAGGTTCTCCTTCGGCAGACGCCCATGCTGGACGCTGATGAACGCGAAAAATGCCTTGAAAATCCGCGTTCATCCGCATTTTCCGCGTCCCATTTTTGGGATGTACGGCAGTGAATTAACTCACCTTACGCAAGATGGCATTTGGTTAGGAAATGCGCTTGCCGATGAGTCGGTGACCGTCCACGAATGTTCACGAACAAACGAACAGGCGCGCCAACATTCGCGAATTCGTGACTTTATTCGTGGACGGTTCGTGAGGATGGCAAAGGTGGGTAACATGAGTGAATTAATTATCTCCGTAATCTTCGACGCAGTTTTCTTCCTTCCTATGCCCGCGCGGGGATGAACCCCCGCGCTATTCCTACGAAGCCCGCTAAAGCGGACTCGGATTATTTTTTAAACTTCATCGCTTTACGCATGATGATGGCGGAGACAGGCGAATCGCAAACCGAAGTTTGCGGTACGTCATTATTTTGCCAGCTCGATAATATCCTCCGACGTGACCACGCCCAGATTTGCGGCGGCGTAAGCGACCATCTCCTCGTAGGCGGCGAAGATGGCTTGCTTGTCTGCCTCGCTGCGCGGACGCGACGGGTCGGCGGCGGATAAGTCCCAGGGCGCGGACAGCGGATTGCCCTTCTTCGCGCCGTTCATCTCGAAGTAGATTGAAGTCCAGCCTTCCGCGCCGCTTCGATAAAAGTTATTCTCGTGGATGAGCGCGGTGATGAACGGCGCTCTGTAGGTCGGATTGCCAATCCGACCTACCCATTCCGCGAGTTGATCTTGCAGCATCTTCGTCGGGTTGTATTTATCCGCTTCGGGCGTGGACATGAAGTTCCACCAGAAACTATCTTTGCCGTCCACGAAGGTCGTGCGCGTCACGCCGAAATCGCTGGGGCGGACGAGCAAGCCGTTGACGTATTCAAACGGCTGTTCGAGGTTTGTGCCTTCTTCGTGATAGAGCAGGGTCATCTGCGCGCCGAGGCTGGCATAGACTCTTTGCGCGGCGTCCTTGATTCGTGGATCGCCGTTCGGCGCGGGAGCGACGACGGGATTGCGCCCGAAGATTTGCGCCACGTAGGCGTAGCCGCCGGGTTGGGATTTATCGAGTTCGCCCGTTTCGAGATTCAAAGCGTAGGTTTCGTAATCAAGCAGGGTTTGATGCAACGCTTCGTCGTTCAGGTTTTGCAAGCGCGAGTCGAAGCCGGTATAAAGCGGGTGCGGCGGGCGGACGTGGTAACTGATGGTCATGTTCGAGTTGCGGAAGCGTTCGATCACTTCGGGATGATTCTCCGCCAGTTTGCGCGTGATCTCGGCGGTGAAGTAGAAGTCGCCGCGCACGCCGTAGCGTTCGAAGAGGTCAACGAGTTGGAGGAGGATGTCGGCGCTTTCGTCGGGGTGCGTCCAGTCGTGGACGTTGACGATGAAGGAGATATAGGCAGTGTCAGGCGATTCGGTTGAAGGTTGAATGTCGAAGGTTGGAGACGCTTCAGGAACCGTATCAAGTGTCGGCGGAGTCTGAGGCGTTGTTTGGGCGCAGGCGAAGGTCAGGAGGGAGAGAAGAGTCAGGGCGGGGAAAAATTTTTTCATGAAGAATCTCCTGGTACTGCAAACTTCAATTTGCTTGATAACGCGCAAACTGAAGTTTGCGGTACTTTATTGCTCGGCATACGCATCCGCCATTTCGGAGAGGGTCATCCATTGTACGTCGCCGCTGGCGACGAGGGGATCCACGACCTCGGTGAGAAAGCGCTCGATCACGCCGAAGGGATCGTTGGGGTCGCCGCGAAATTCGCCGGGGTGAACGGTGAAGTGAAAGACGTTGACCTGACCGGGTTGCGCGGCTTCGAGCGAGGCGTAGAAACTTTCTTTGAGATATTCAAAGTAGGCTTCGTCGCCGCCGGCATCGTCGCTGCGGCGCGATGCGGCGAAATCGGTCTTGTCGTATTGACCTTCGGGCAGAAAGACAATTGCGCCATTCGGGTCGTTTTGCGTGAAGAGCGTGAAGTCCGTGCCGTCGGTGCCGCCTGCGGGTCGCCAGGGATGAACGCCGACGAGCGACATGTCCGTTGTTTGCGTGTTGGGGTTTTTCCAATCGCTGTTCGCTTCCAGGCCCGCGCACTCGGCGGCTTCGTACAGGCTGGGGTATAGATTGCCGCCGCTCCAATAACTGACGTCGGCGACGCCGCTGGCTTGCATGATGTAGCCGATCTCTTCCTTCATCACGTCGCACCATTGTTGAACGGAAAGCGACGCGGAATTTTTTCCGAGATGCGCGTCTTCGTGAAAGTGCAGAGCAATCTCATGTCCGCGCGCGGCGAGGTCGGCGAGGACGGTTTCACCCGACTCGATCGCAACCGTGGTGAACGGGCTTTGCGCTTGAATGGTCATGCGCCCGCCGTGCGCTTCGATGATCTGCGCCAGGTCGCGCATGTCTTTCACGTGCTTGTCGAAGAACTGCCGGGTGTGATAATCGGCTTTATCGCTGCCGAAACCTTGCGCGGTTTCGCCCATCGGTTCGATGTGCATCCCAATGGTGAAATACAGGACGGCAGCGCCCGCTTCATTCTCGACGGGGGAACTGGTCCCGGCTTCGGTTGGCTGATCCGCCGCTGACGGTTGAGTCGCTTGCGCGGCGGGCAATCCGCAGGCGAGCGAGGCAATGACGAGGATCGAGAGGAAGGGAAGCAGGCGTTTCATGGTTGGTCTCCTTTTCCCTGCATTGTACGGACGGCTCGACCAAAAGGAGAGTGAGCGCCATCACGACCGCTCCGCTGCGCCCATGACTTCGGTCATCGAGTTGTAAACGGGATGTAAAAAAGGCTTCCGAAGCGCTCAAGACTTCGGAAGCCTGGCGGCAGGTCTTTCCCTGCCAACGCGCCCCATCTCTCACGCTCGTAAACTGAAAACGAACTTGCGCGATCTTTCGCGCATGGGCTTTTCGAGGATAAAGAAAATTATCTGACTGAATAGGATGACGAACACGACAGTGATGAGCGCAGCCGCTGTTGTTTCCAAGGCAGGGAGGGAAGCCGCCCAATATCCATCCGCGTGTTGAACCTCCGGGAGTTGAAAGATGCGCTTGAATACGCTTGTCACCACCCAAATCACAAACGCCTGGGACATATAGACCGAATACGAAATTTCACCGAGCCAGGCGAGCGGTTTTTTGACCAGGAGACCGTTCAGCCAGCCGTCCTTTCGCAGTACAAGACTGGCGATCAGCGCGGCGGTCAGGAAGAAAACGAGGGAATCGTATTCCTGTTTGGGCTTTATTTGAAGATATAGCGCGAGTGAAAGAAAGAGCAGGAGAGAGGCGTATTTTGGCGGGGTGAAAGTCGAGCCGTTTGCGAAACGAGCGGTCAGGCAACCGAGGAAAAAGCCCGCCAGACACCGCAGGAAGAAACCCATGCCAAAGGTCGCGTCGGCGATCAACAACGCCATGGGGACGGCGGAGAGGAGCGCCATTGCCCGGGTTTTATTGCGCCCAAAAAGAAAAGCGGACATCCCGAATACGATGTATGTATAAAATTCGACGCTTATGGACCAGGCGGGGGGATTGAAGGTGACGGCGTTGCCGTTGGGCAGGATCGCCTGCAACAGGAGCGCCTGCTCGATCAACGCCTGCGGACTGTTCTCCTTGAATGGGACGGCGTGGATATTTTCGACGCCGTAGCGCGAGACCGCGAAGTATTTCCCCGCCTCGATGAGCAGGAATAAGAACAGAAAAAGCAGGTGGACGGGATACAGCCGCCCCAGGCGCAAAAACTGGAACTCAAGCAGGGCGCGCGGCGAGCGGATCTTCTCCGCGTATGCCGTGAAAATTACAAAGCCGGAGATCACGAAGAACAACTCCACCATCAGGTAGGCGTTGTTGATCAGCCCGACATCAAGGATCGGATTCCATTTTGGAATGTGATAAACAACGACGAGCAGGGCGGCAAGCCCTCTCAAACTTTCCAATTCCACGATCTTGCGACGGTTATCAGTCATGGCGAAAATCCCGCCGGATTATACAGGCGGGATGGAAATTGATACAGGCGGGGAAAGACCTAAAAGATTTCCGAAGCCTCAAAGACTTCGGAGGTCTGCTTCGTCACTTGCACTCGTACAACTTCATCGCCTGTTGCCGATCCGGCCCGCCGGGCCCGCTTTGGGGGAGGGGGACTCCTTCCACGACGGAGCAGGAGGAGGCGAGCCAGCCCGCGATCTTTTGATTATTCCCCCGGTCGCCGCCGTAGAGGATGTAGCGCAATTCATTGTTTGCAACCATCGAAGCCAGATCGTCAACCGTCACAACCTGATCCTGTCCGCCGAAACCGCCCATGTACAGCACGGGTCTTCTGGTTTCGATGACGTATTGCGCGCCCTGCTGTGATGACGGTACAGCCAGCAGATATTCCACATCCTGCGTGTTGGCTTGCAGGAAATCCAGCAGTTCGTTGTTTTGCCCGGCGCGTTGTCCGTCGGCGGGACTGGCGCGAAAGCCATCCTGTCCGCCGTCGCGTCCATCGTAGGCGGTCGGCAGGTTGCGATTCGAGTCGGAGGTCACGGTCAGTACGCTCCAATACGAAGGGATGATGAGAGCCGCGCCCAGGATGACGGCATACGCCGCCCGCCTCGACATGGACATGAGCAGGATTCCGCACCCAAGCAGGAGTCCAACCCCAGGCATCCACCACGAAAATTCGTCGTATTGCGCGGCGGCGAAGAATTGAAAGCCGAGCGTGACCGTCACTGCGGCGATCAAACCGACGATAACCCACGCCGAATTTTTTCCCCATTTGTAAAGTTGAGCGAATCCGACTCCGACCATCGCTCCCAGCGCGGGGGCGAGCATGATGGCGTAGTAGGCGTGAAAGATGCCCGAGACCATGCTGAAGAAGACCACGCAGGTCAACAGCCAGCCGCCCCACAGGATGAGCGCTTTGTGAACGCCGGATTCGATGGGGAGTTTGATCTGTGAGCCGAACAGCGCGAGTAAAACGCTGATCAATGCGAAGGGCAACAGCCACGACATCTGCTTGGAAAGCGGCGAGAGGAAGAAGCGCAGAATTCCCGGCGAGCCGGTCTCGTTGCTGAAGGGCGTTCCGCCGTTTTGTCCGTTGGGTTGTTGGGCGGGGTTTTGCCCGTCTTGCGGAATCATCCCTTGCGGGGCGCAGGCGAGTTCTGAAGTATTTGGCGGCGTGATGCACGCGCCGTTGATCGTCTTCCCGTTTGGCGCGGTGAACGAACAGGATGCGCCTTGCGTTTGTCCGGCGCACGCTTCGAGCGCGGCGGGCGGCGGACCCTGGAACTGATTCGGCTGGGGTTGGCCTTGACCGGGATTCTGCCCGGGCGGAGTCCCAGGATCGAGAGGCTGATCCGGCCCGGTTCCGGGACGAGGCGCGTTTCCTCCGCTTTCGAGTCGCGCCGCGCCGTTATGTCCGAAGATCAATCCCATCACGGTGTTGTTGCCGCTGGAGCCGATGTAGGGGCGGTTTTCGGCGGGGACTAAATCCACAACAACCGCCCATGACAGTGAGACGACGACCAACAGCGCGGACGCAACGCCGAGGTTGAGAATCTTTTTCAGCCAGCCTTCTTTTGAGCCGAGGAAATACAGCGCGTAGAATGCGGGCAGGGGTAAAAAGGCTTGCAGCATTTTGATGTTGAAACCAAGCCCAACGATGAACGCGCCGAGTAAAAGCCAGCGCAGTTTGCCTTCTTCGGCGGCTTTGATAAATGCCCACGCCGCGAGGAGAAGCGTGAAGACCAACATGCCGTCCATGGTGTTGTTGCGGTTGGTGGCGATGAAGACCGGGGTAATCGCCATGACGAAGGCGGCGGTGATGCCTGCCAGTTCGCCCATGTATTTTTTTACCATGCCATAGAGCAAGCCGACGCCGAGCACGCCCGCGAGGATGTTGGGCAATGTGACGCTGAATCCGCTTACGCCGAGGAAGTAGGCGAAGACGGTTTGAATCCATAAGCCGAGCGGGGGTTTATCTACGGTGACAGAGCCGCCCGGTTCGGCGGCGACGAAGAAGAAGTTGCTCCACGATTTGAGCATGGACTCGATGGCGGCGGTGTAATACTCGTTGGCATAGCCGATGGATTGGATGTTGTAGATGTGCAACGCGAAGGACGCGATCATGATGACGACGACGATGATCGCGCCGAAACTCACGCCGGGCAGGATCTTTTTGCCAAGCATGGAAGGTTGAGATTGTGCGGGTAGGGTTGCAGTAGTCATTTGTTGTTCCTTGTTATGCGTTCTTAATTTATTTTTACCGTATCAGCCTGTAAATTGGCTGTGAATGATTCGTGTTTGGCGGTTTGAGTCTCTTGTTGCCGACAAAGCCATTGGAAATTAATTCAGTGGATTGATTACCTTACACTTTGTTTTTGGGACGCTGAAAACGCGGACTGCGAAGCGCGCAGATTTTTTTGACAAAACGCCCGAAAAAACGCCTTGAATCCGCGCTCGTCCGCGTCCTGGTTTTAAGAGTGTAAGGTAGTCAGTTCAGTGGACTATTGTCCTTCCACGATCAAGGGCGAGGATTCGCTGGGTTGCAGGGTTGCGGCGTCGGCGGTTTGGGTATTGCCATACATATCAATCGCCGTTACTGTTCCACTCAATTCGGCGGGGATGCCGTTCCAGAGGACGTAAACCGATTTTCCGTTCACGGTGAAGCGGTATTGTCCTTCGGCGAGCTTTTCTGCTGCGGTGAAACTACCCAGTTTTGCTTCCAACAGTTTGTTGACGTAGAAAGGCAACAGGATCTCATTTTTCTGTGAGTCATGGAAGGAGGTGTTATCTGAGAAGAAGCGATCCACTCCGTTTGCCAGACCGGCGGTATAAAAACGCATGTACCAGGCAGCGGCGTCTTTTTCAGAAAGGCGAGTAAAGCGACCCTGCGTGTCATTCTCGCCAACCAACACACCAAACTCTGTCACCCACATAGTTTTTTCTGCGCCGAGCGAGTCGTACATGGATTGGATCTGGGTTTCAAAATCTTCCACGGTTCCGCCGGTGGTGTCGTGTTTGCCTTCATTGTAATGAATGGCGATGATGTCCTGATACGGCGCGCCGCCTGCCTGGGCATACTGTTTCCAAAACTGCGAACCGGGCATATCCTTCCACAACGGAATGGCTGCGCCGCCGTTCATCACCTGACAATCGGCGCAGGCGGCATGGACGGCTTCATATCCGCGCTGCATGAATTCGACAAAGGCTTCGGGGTCGTTGCGGAACTGCCCGCAGTTTTCGCCTTCGGGTTCGTTGTGCAACTGCCAATATTTCACACCGCGCTGCAAGCCGGGGGCGTCATCCACGCCATCGCCGTCGTAGCGCTCCACCAGTTTGCCGAGAAAGACGATAAAGGAGTCGAGGTCTACGTAACGATCCATCGCGCCTTCGTAGGCAAGATAAGGGTAGTCTTCCTGAAAGAAATGTGTGCAGGTTTCCGCTGCTGCGCCACGCGAGGCGAGATCCCAGCCTGCGAACGGCATCACAACGCCCACATACTCCAACCCTTGCGCCTGCGCTTCATTGACAATGGCATCGCTTAACTCAAAGTGATAATCCCCTTGTTGCGGTTCCAACATGCCCCAGGGAAAGTTTTGAACATCGCGCAAATAGGTCAAACCGCCGTCTTGCATGGCGGGTAATACCCTATCCATCCGCCGCGCAAATTCGCTTTCAGCCTGCTCCACCAGCGCAGTGTCGGCATAGAACGCCGCAACGCCCTGTTGTATGATCGTGTCGCGCACATTGTTTTGAACCATGTGCATCGAGATCGTGCCAATGGCGGAAAAGTGATTCGCCTCCGCGCTGACCGTGGGCAGGTCTTTCACCCATTGGGCGACGGCTGCCGCTTCGGCAGATTCGGTCAACTCGGGTTGCGAGTTTTGAGGCGGTTGGTTTCCACTCTGTTGTTCGGTCGGCGGCGGGTTTTGCCCGCTGGGTGTTGCGGGCGGAGGTTGAGGCGGTTCAGCCTGTTGCGTTGCAGGCGGGGTGGCGGGCTGTCCGCCACAGGCTGATAGCATCAGGGCGATCACCGAAACGAGTAACACGAACGTCCTTTTTTTCATTTTCATTCTCCTTATTAATAAACACGTCGCGGCTTTGTCGGCAATAAGAGACTCAAACCACAAACACGAACAATACGCCGATGACGTGGATTGAACGGATAAATGAGTTTCAAACGCTAATCATTGGCTCGAAACGTCCACATGCGGTTTGCAAAATAATTCCAAAACACCACCACGCCTGTGGCAATGACCTTGGAAGGCAGGTACGCCCATTGTGTCGTGCCAAGCCATGTGCCGAAAACGCCTTCGAGCGAAAGCACGATCAGGTTATTCAACGCCAGCCCGATCAGGCTGATGAAGGCATACTGCGCCAGTTGCCTGCGCCAATCCGCTTTGAGCGAATCGCCGAAGGTCCACAAACGATTCCAGGTGAAATTGTTGAGCAGTCCGGCGGTGAACGAGATTGAGTTGGCGATCAGCGTGGGAATCCCCGCCAGTTTGAGCGCCGTCAGGGCGTTGAAATCCAAAACTGTTCCCACAGCGCCGACAGTCAGGAAACGGGTAAAACGGGTAAATTCCTGTTTGGAAAGGGGAGGGGTAAGCGGGGTCATGGTTTGGGCTCAAGAGTTATGAGTGACTGGTTACAGGTTGCGGGCTACGAGCGTCTCCAGTTTACTTCTCAGGTAAAAAACGGCGGAGTGTTCGCAGTCACGGCTTCGTTTGTCCGTCCATGACCCGCGTCATTGGAGGGCATGTCGCATCCATGACTGTAGTCATATCCCTTTTAAAAACCCTTCGTGATAAGATGGAGCCATGCGCGCAACCGAAGAATCCGCCCGTGTTTTGAGAACCGCCGCCTGGATCTGGCTTGGCTTCCTGCTGAGCATAATCGTGATGGATTTTATCCTGTACATGCCGCAACTTCAGGCGCAACCCCTGCCCGACCCGGGGCCGCCTTTGCGAATTCGCCTTTTTCCGGTCTATCTTTTCTATTCGTTCAACGGACTGACGGCCCTGTTATTTCTGGCAACCACCTACTGGGATTGGATACAGGAACAGCTCGATGAAATCTTTTATCCCGTCATGCTGGTTGTCATCGCAGCCACGCCCATCTTCATCAGCGCTTTGATCGTCCCGCGCTTTCCGCCAGGCCCGCTGGCCAACGCGGAAGGCATGGCGTTGCGTCAACTGCCGGTCTTGTTCATCGCGCTCACGCTCGTAGCATGGAAATATCAATTCGCCCATGTCGTCGTTTTCAGCCTGTCCGTCACCGTCTTGGAACTCGGGCTGATTGCAGTCAACCCCTTCGAGAATCGCAACATCTCCGTTTATTTGTTCCTGGCCATCATCCGCACCATCAGTTTCATCGCCGTTGGCTATGTGATTAGCGCCCTCGTAACCCGCCTGCGCGAGGCCAACGCCAACCTCGCGCATTACGCCTCCACGCTGGAGCAGCTCACCGTCAGCCGCGAGCGCAACCGTCTCGCGCGGGAACTGCACGACACGCTGGCTCATTCGCTCACCGCCATTTCTGTTTCCCTTGAAACGGCCAAAGCCTACTTCGACATTGACCCCAAAGAATCCCGCGCGCTGATAGACCGCTCCCTCGAAGCCACCCGCAAAGGCGTGGACGAAACCCGCCGCGCCTTGAAGGCTTTACGTTCCTCGGATTTGGCGGATATGGGCTTGAGACTCGCCGTCCAAAAAGCGGCAGAATCCGCCGCCTCCCGCTTCAACCTGGAACTGGAACTGACTCTGCAAGACCCCATGCCTTCCCTCAGCCCGGACGTGGAGCAAACCATCCTGCGCGTCACGCAGGAGGCGATAGAGAACCTGACCAAACATTCCCGCGCCAAAAAATTCGGCATCCAATTATTCAGCAACGGACGGACGACGCTCATCGTGGAGGATAACGGCGTCGGCTTCGACATGAAATCGCGCGAATCCAGCGGCCACTTCGGGCTGGTCGGGATGCGCGAACGCGCCGAACTGGCGGGCGGTACGTTGAAAGTGGAAAGCGACAAAGGGAAGGGGACGCGGGTTGTGTTGACGATATAAATTTTATCGTCATTGCGAGGAGGGCGCTTTTCCCGACGAAGCAATCTCGTATATTCATTAGAGATTGCTTCGGGCTAAGAACAAGAGCGCCCTCGCAATGACGGAAAAGGTAATTATGAAAATTCTTCTTTGCGACGACCAGGCGGTGATCCGCGACGGGTTGGAGATGTTGCTCACGCTGGAGAAGGATTTCCAGGTGGTCGGCTCCGCCCAGGACGGGCAGGAGGCGGTTGAACTCGCCGCCAAAAAACAGCCCGATCTCATCCTCATGGATTTGAAAATGCCGGGCATGAACGGCATCGAAGCCACGCGCGAGATTCGCAAAAAATTCCCCGCCATAAAAATTCTTGTGCTGACGACCTACGACGAGGATGAATGGGTCTTCGACGCGATCCGCGCCGGGGCGTCGGGCTATCTGCTCAAAGACACGCCGCGCCAGAAGATCATCGAAGCGATCCGCGGCACGGTGGAGGGAAAGTCATTCCTCGACCCGGCGGTGGCGGGGAAGTTGATGACCCAGGTTGCCAGCAACCAGACCCAGCCCGCCTCCATTTTGACCGATAAACTCACCGAGCGCGAACTGGACGTGTTGCGCCTGCTTGCCAAAGGCATGACCAACACCGACATCGCCGGGACGCTTCACCTCTCCGAAGGGACGGTCCGCAATCACGTCAGCGCGATCTTGGAAAAACTGGGGGTGTCGGATAGAACACAGGCGGCGGTGATTGCGATCCAGCATGGGTTGTGAAATGTAATGCGGTATACCGCTTTGTGCCTTTATATTTGGGGAAATGACAGTGGTAAAATGAATTCATGAAAGCGATGGCTTTACCGCGACAAACCCGCGCCCGCCCAAGAGGATTTCCTCCTGTGGCAAAGACCCTGCCGCCCGCCATCGAGCGGCTTGTTTCCGAATTGAAGCCTGAAAAGATCATTCTGTTCGGCTCATACGCTTACGGGGAGCCGACGCCCGACAGCGACGTGGATTTGCTGATTGTCATGCGGACGCGCGCCAAAGCCATCGAACGGTATGTAGCGGTCTCGAACATTCTGTATCCGCGCGATTTTCCGGTGGATATTATCGTAAAGACGCCGAAAGAGATTAAGGACGCGGCAAGAAAAAAGAGTAATTTCTTCCTGCGCGAGATCATGGCAAAGGGGAAGGTCTTATATGAGCGACCTCGATAGCGCATTGGAATGGGTCGAATACGCCGAGGAAGATTTCATTGTAGCAAAGAGCGCGCTTCGTCGAAAAAAAGTCTTTGGTTACGACCTCTTGTTTTCACAGCCAGCAATGCGGGGAAAAATACCTCAAGTCCCTGTTGATATACAAAGGTTTGGAGTTCCCCAAAACGCATGATCTGATAATCCTTGACAGATTATGCAATCAGGCGGGGATACTTACGGGGTTTTCAAAGGAAGACCTCGGCAGGTTGTCTGCTTATGCAGTCCATACCCGCTACCCCGGCGCTCAACCTGCTCCAGAAGACGGGGAGGAGGCGTTGGAAATATCAGGTATGATCCGCAAGTTTTCAAGGTCGTTTTTTGGTTTATGAAGAATTCCCCGCTCTTCCTCAAACTGGCTGAGCGAGGTTAGGGCAGTTTGCATTCCTTTTGCAATACGCTTTCTGCCTGCAAAACATCCAAATCCCCCGAAACCCTCTCCCATAAAGTATTCAATGCGGGACATAACGTCGGTTGAGTCTTGATCGTTTTTTCGGTTAACTTGATTGCGGCGTCCATGTCGCCGGTCAGGGCGAAGGCTTCGATGAAGGGGAGGTACTCAACCGGCAGGGCGGGGGATAACTCAATCAGTTGCGCTTCTTTGAATAAATTCACAACTTCTTCCCAATTGCCATTCTGTCTTGCAATTTCCGCTTTGGCGTAGGCGTAACACCAGCCATGCGGAGGCTCGCCGCCGAATAATGTTTTATCCATTGCCGGGGTTGGAGCGTCTGTCAGGATCAAATCGGGGTTCGAGAGCGGAATGGCTTCAAGTAGATAAAAACTCGCGCCGGGGACGGTCTCGGCGTTATTGTAAACCGGGTCAAGGACGCGCAGGCATCCGTCGGCTTCCTTGTAAATGACGACGCTGTTCGATGTGTTGCCGCTGAAGGACGTCGTGCGATAGGTGATTTCAATGGGCTGGTCCGGCTTGATCTCGAACGCCTCATACCTTGTTTTGAGATATTGCAGCGCAAGGGGCAGTTCCCGCCCTTTGAGGTTTGGCGCGTACATCCAGTTCAGCGCGGACATCAACTGATAATCGGAGAGATATTGGATGGGCAGTTCGTAGGTCAGGACGGCTGTGCCTTCTTCGAGCGCGGGCATCCGCCAGGACATTTGCCAGAAAAGGTCCTGCGTGTTCGCCCAATCCCGCCGATAGGTGTTCGCGGATGTGAATTGGCTCGCTGTGGACATGCCGATGATGAGACTCAGGACGATGACTTTGGCGCGTCCTTCTTTGAGAATCAAATCCGCGAGACCGACGATGAAGAGACTGGCTCCCAGCATGATGGAGAGGAAGAAGCGGTCGTAGTCGAACTCGATCTTGAGGGGAAGCCCAGCCGCCCAGGAGGGGAGTCGCCCGGCGAAGATGGCGAGGAGTCCGATGAGGAGGAACCAGTGATGAGGGGCGAGGGATGAGGGACGAGTTACGAGATACGAGTTACGAGTTACGAGATACGAGTTACGAGATACGGGATACTCGTTACTCGTTTCTTGTCCCTTGTTACTTGTTACTGTAATTACAATCCAAAACGCAAGGAGTAAAACGCAAAACGCAAGTATCTGGGTGGATGACCCGTTGATAGTGGAAAAGATGTCGAAGGTGTTCAGCCAGGAGGCGAAGGCGGAGAGGGAGAGGGTGTTGATGAATTCATTGACGAGGGCGAGGGGAGAAAGCAAAGATGCGAGACTGATTTGATACGAGTCGTAGGCTTGCGAGCGGTGGTAGGAATATGTCCAAACAGCGTTGACGATCCAGATGATGAGGTAGGGCAGCCATTGGGAAAATGATTTTTTGAACAGGTCTTTTTTGTCCGCGATGGATTCGGAGAGGATGGCGAGGATGAAGAGGAAGCGGAGAATTTCGAGACCAAAGAAATATTCAGTTGAAAAAAGCCCGAGGGCTTGTAATGCGATGGCAAGGACAAGTTGGAGTTTGGAGTTATTTTGATCGCGAAGAAGGTTTACGGTGACGATGAAAGAGGAAAGAAGAAAGATGAGCGGGATGAGTTCTTGATTTACATGCGTTAACGCGACGGGTTGTTGTGTGTAGGCGGGATAGACCATGAAGAGCAGGGCGACCCACAGGGCGGAACGCTCGCGGGTTGGGAAAACTTTCCGAAGCAGGGACCAGACCTGGAGCGAGAGAATGAAGCGCGCCAATAGACCAAGAATCTGCCACAGGGTTGGATTCCACCCAAAGATGGCGGTCGTCACGAGGAAGACATATCCCAACAAGGGACGGAAGGGTTTGAAGGCTTCGATGAATTCGGCGGGACCGAAGAAACGCAGGAACCACGCGAAGGGCAGGTCGTCCCAGTAGAAGCCCATGCGCGGCGCGAGGATGCCGTAGGCGAGCAGGATGAGCAGGAAAAAGGCGAGTGGGATTGCGAAAGGTTTTTGGAGGAGCGTTTGGATTTTTTCTTTCACATAATGATTTTACCATTTGGAATGGGGCGGTATAATTGGGTCAGGAGCTGAATATGGCTATCCATCTTGAAATCCCAGATGCAGTGGCGGAAGCCATGCGATTGCCGGGCGAAGAACGCCAGCAGCGCATGTTGATCGAGCTTGCCGTTTCCCTGTACGCGCAGGGGATTTTATCCTTTGGCAAAGCGCGTCAGTTATGCGATTTGACCAAATACGAGTTTGGAATCCTGCTTGGCAGGCGGGGTATTCCCCGTCATTATTCAAAGGAAGATTTTCAGGATGACCTGACCTATGCTCGTGGTTAGCAATACGTCGCCGATAATGAACCTGGCTGTTCTGGGGCTGTTGGATTTACTGCGCCAGCAGTTTGGCGAAGTGATCGTTCCCGGGGCTGTAATCGAGGAATTGCGGCTGGATGCCGACTTCCCCGGAACGGAAAATATCCGCCGCGCGATTTCGGAAGGGTGGCTTCGCGAGGACAAGATTGAAAACCGACAGGTGGTTCTTGCCTTACGGCGCGAATTGGATAACGGAGAAGCGGAAGCCATTGCCCTCGCCCTGCAATTGAAAATCAACCTCATCCTGATGGACGAACGCGATGGGCGTTCTTTGGCAAAGTCCATGGGGCTTACCCCAATTGGGGTTCTTGGGGTTTTGATTCGAGCAAAGCAAAACGGGGATGTCAATTCGGTCGGGGATATCTTGAAGCGATTGCGAAGCGAAGCCGGTTTTTATATATCGGATGACCTGATGCAAAATATCCTGCTTGAAATTGGGGAGTAGCTTTCCGTCCGCCTGGACTATTACGTTCTGATCATTACAGGGAGCTTGCCATGAAAAAACCCATCGCCATCCTTTTCGCCATCGCCTCGACCCTCACTGTCTGCCTGTCTCCTTATGGATGCGCTGGAACGTCAAGAAGCGCCCAATCAGGAGGTTGCGAGAGGCGGGATGCTATAATGGATTATATTTTCATTCGGGAGTTTCCATGCCCGTTGTCCTGCGTGTAAATGGATTCAAGTTCTTTTTCTATCAGGCGGATGTTGCAAATGAACCCGCGCACGTTCACGTCGCCAAAGATGGAAACGAAGCCAAATTCTGGCTGGACCCGATTCGAATTGCGCGCGAAGGCCGGTTCAGGAAAAGCGATCTTCGGGACATCGAGCGTATTATTCGGGAAAACCTGGAATTTCTTCTAAACGCGTGGAAGGAAGAAAGGAATAAACATGTCAACGGTTAAAGCAAAAATCCCGGCTCACGCGGAGTATGAACCCGTCCTGCCGCTGGCCGTCCCTGATTTGAACGAAGTGAAAGCCTTTGCCAATCATCTCCATTCGCTTGGCGCTTACTGGCGGGGCGAGATCTTCGGCTGGCAGGCGGAATACACTCCCGAAAGCGATAAGAAACCCATGGATTCAAACATGACTTTCACTCCTGCCGATTTTTGGATCGGGGAAAGCGGAATTTGGTTCTTCTCACTGATGTGGGAGCATGGCGGGGACAAGGAGCCGGTCGAGTTCCTGGATGACAGGGGAATCGTAAAGTAGAAAAGTACGCCCACAGACCTCCGAGGTTTCTGAAACCTCGGAGGTCTGTATAAACAGGGAGAACCACATGAAAAAACCCATCGCCATCCTTTTTGTCATCGCGTTGACCCTCTCCGCCTGCCTGCCCTCTCCAGAGGGCATGACTTCAACCCCGCAGGCGACAGTCACCTTGACGGCAACCCCAACCGTAACATTCACCCCCACCCCCTCGCAGACTCCCACCCCCGAGCCGACGCCGACCCCGGACCCCGCCCAAATCGCCGCGGAGGAGATGGGCAAACTCAACCTGGTCTTGGATACGGATTACACACTCGCGCCCGACGAAAACGGCAACCTTGCCGCCTTTAACACCGACGGGGTAAAAATTTACGAGCCCAGTACCCATCGCTATAATTCAGATTTGATCGCTGACATCGTGGAAAACATGCTCCAAAAAACTGGCGACTGCGAAAAAACGCCTTTTCCGCCAGGAATAAATATCATGGATAAAGATTTTGAAAACTGGCTAAATGATTTATTTTATAACCGATTTTATCCCCAGGTAAAAGACACTGGATTACAACCTCGGGAAGGTCGTCATAGGATACACAATCCTTTTAGATCTGTTTCAGGTAATTGTTGGGGGTTTGGTTTGTCAGAACCAGGTGAAGCGGTGGATATGGATCATGCTTTTGTTTTCCTTTATCCGGATAGGAAGGGGGCGGTTCAAGTTTTCGAGCTATTCAACCCGGGAGAGTGACAGCGGTTTGAAGATGTGCTATTGTTAGTTCATGAGCCGGTTTAGGGCTATTATCCTGTCCGTAGTAGTTTTAATTTTAGGATTAGCGGCTTTTGGTGTTTATTTTTTCGCTACCGGGGGCGGCGGGTTGTACCGCACGATAGTCTATTACTTGATTCCCGACGTGCCCAATAAGGCTCATACCTGGTTGGATTTTGTGTACAAGGGCGATGACCGGGCTGTTTATGGTTTTTATGCCGGTGGGGATGAAAACAGTATCAGTATCTGGACTTTGAGCGGTTTGAAGCGGTTTTACGCCAAAGAGCGTTTTAGCACTTATTCGTTTCGGGATACTTGCGCCGTGGTGCGCCGGTTAGAGCAAGGCGGGGGACAATCTGGTTTAAATAATGAAGAAGTTTATTTTGATCTTAGCGAGTGGCAGGGTTTGTTACAGCCGGAAAACCTGGTGACAGTCTGGACGCACGGCAGGGAGGGCGGCAGGATTATCATTGACAAGGCTTTAGCCCGAAGCGGCAGGTATAAAGTACTGGGGAAAGTTGAACCGGGCGTATGCGATTAAGAATGTTATTTTTTACCTGGCTATTTTCTGCAGTTTTTTTGTGGGGATCTAAGCCGGTCTTGGCGCAAGATTGCGGCGGCAGTACTGGCTGTCAGGTGACTAGCTATGAATGTCAAATAGGATGGGACGGTGATGAACCAGTATGGGGTACTTGTTATGCCGACCCCTGCGACGGAAGTTGCGACGAAAGAAGTTGCGGACCGTGCGAATATTGGGCTGGCGGCGGTTGCCATAATTATTGCGAGGGCGGGGAGGAGCCGCCGGGGAATTACAGGGAGTGCAAAGGACCGCAGAATGTCAGCTGTCCTACTGCTGAGAATGTTGACTGGGGCAGTTGCACAAAATGGTTTGAAAGAACCGAGACGATCTGCAGTTTGGGAAACGCCCAGTATTACGACGACCTTAATTGTAAAACTGATCCCGAAGGACAAGAAGTTTGCAGAACCGGCGTGGTGGTTACCTGCGGCTGCTGCCCGGCAGGGACGATCAGCGCCTACGAATATGTTGACGGCGATCTCTACACGGTAACTTCAGGACCTCATGGGGGGAATGGCGGGATTCCACAATTCAACTGCTACCCGGGGAGATTTGTCTCGCAAACGACAGTAAACTGCCGGACAGGGTTCAACGGAAGATGTGAATGGACAGGCGGACCGTGGGAATGTTGCGATGTGGTGGCAACCTGCAAAGCCCAACCGTATAAGGTTTACAGCTGCACTCCAACTTGCAGCCCAACTGCGCCATCTACGCCTTTATATCACCTGCTAAGTAGGTGCTCGTATTAAATTATAAAAAGAACATCGTCATTGCGAGGAGGGTGCTCTCCCCGACGAAGCAATCTCGCTCGTAAATCCTGAGATTGCTTCGCCACAAAGTGCGTGGCTCGCAATGACTAATTCTAATTATTTTCGACCGACTACTTAACGGCGCTTCAATTTCTACAGACTTGTTTTACAAGGAATGCGGCGGGTTTGATTACCTTACACCTTGTTTTTTGGACGCTGATTTTTTGACAAAACGCCTTGAATCCGCGTTTTCAGCGCTCGTCCGCGTCCTGATTTTAAGGGCATAAGGTAATCAGGCGGCGGGTATAATTCCAGCCATGAATCGAAGTAAAACGGCTGATATTGCAATCTACCTCGTCCTGATCGTCCTCTTTCTCGCGCCGCGGCTGGCGGGCATCGGCGATTTTGTGACTTTAGATGAACCTTCGTGGTTGAGTCAGGGCGCGAATTATTATTATGCGCTCGGTCAGCGCGAGTTTGAAAACACGGTGTATGAATACCAGCCCGCCGTGACGACCATGACCATCATCTCCGCCGCGATGCTGTTGTACTTCCCCGAATATCGCGGATTCGGTCAGGGCTACCTCGATTACGAAAAAGGGCGGCTCGACCCGTTCATGGTTTCGCACGACAAAGACCCATTGACGCTCTTGATCTATTCGCGAGTCATTCAGGTTTTTGTATTGCTCGTTTTGTTTCTGATTCTATATTTTCTCCTGCAAAAATTCTTCCCGAAGCCGGTTGCGATTTTCGCGCTGGTCTTCGCCATGTACGATCCATTCTATTTGAGCCAGCACCGCCTGATGGATCACGAGGGCATGGTTTCGCTCTTTGGGATGATCTCGCTGGTCGCGCTTGCGATTTATCTTTTCAAGGAAAATAAATTTCCATATTTGATTCTTTCCGGCGTCGCGGCGGGATTTATGTCGTTGTCGAAATCCTCCTCCATTGCAACGCTTGCCGCGGTGGGCGCCCTGCTGTTGTGGAAGATGATTCAAGAGCGCGGGCATGGCTGGGGCAGGGGCTTGTTATCCGCGCTGAAAACATTCGGCTTGTGGTTTGCGTTTCTGGCGCTGACCTACTTCGCCTTCTGGCCCGGCATGTGGGTCGCCCCCGGCAAAATGCTTTACGAAGTGTACGGCAACGCCTTCAGTTACGCCTTTCAGGGCGCGCGCCTCAAGATCACCGAAGAACTGGACGTTTCGCAATTCACCCTCAACACGCGTTTTACAGATGTGTGGGAAGTGGCGAAGATTTTTCTTTACCGGACGACTCCCGTTACCTGGCTCGGCATGATTTTGGGATTCGCCCTCCCGTTCACGCGCGACCCGGAGCGGAGTCAGCGGAATCGGCTTTTCTTTACGCTGTGGCTTCTCAACGGAATCGCTTTCATCCTCCTGATCGGCGTCGCGCAGGGGCGCAACTCGCCGCATTACATCCTTTCGAGTTATCTATCTTTCAATCTGCTGGCGGGGCTTGGCTGGTTTCACTTTGCGGAATGGCTAAAATCCCGCGCTCAATCCGCCGCCGGGAACGGCGGCAAGAGCGTGTATGGCAACCTCTGGCAATACGGCTTGCTGGCCGTTGTGGCGCTCTATCAAGCAGGGAGCGCGCTGGCGAATTATCCGTATTACTTTACCTACCGCAACCCCATCCTTTACGCGGCGGGCTGGTATAACGAATTCCCGCATTTCCCATATTGCGAAGGGCTGGAGACCGCCGCGCATTTTCTCGCGGAACTGCCCGACGCCGAAAACGCAACCGTCTTTTCCTACTACAGCCGCGGATGCGTTTCGTATTATTACCCCGGTCCCGCCATCAGTTACCGCCCCTATTATTCCGACGGCGAACACACCGAAGACCTGCTCAACAATTTGAACGCCTCCGAATATCTCATCGTCTATTACGCCAATCAGGGACAACTGGCGCATCACCTGAACTTCGTCAACGCCATGGCAAAGGCGAAGCCCTTCCACGTCGTCTGGTTGAACGGGTATGAATACGTCCGCATCTACAAGGTGGACGATCTCGGTCCCGAAATCTACGAAGCGCTGGCGCATTTGAAATGAGATGGCCGACTCAACGCCCGATTTTTAACGCAAGGACGCAAAGGCGCAAAGGGGAGAACCCCTTGCGTCCTTGCGCCTTTGCGTTAAGATTTTTGGAATATCATGAAAGCACACAATGATCGAATTCTTTAGTCATTATCGCGCCAAAACAATTTATGTCCTGCTCCTGCTTGCGTTGACCCTGCCTTCGCGCCTGACGCGCATAGATGCGGCAGTCAACATAGACGAACCCTGGTGGGTCATCTCCAGTTCCAATTTCTATTACGCCGTCGCGCACAGGGACTTTGCAGATACCTATTTCGAATACCACCCCGGCGTGACGAACATGTGGGTCATCTCCACCGCGATGCTGGCATACTTCCCCGAATATCGCGGCTTCGGTCAGGGATTTTTCGACCAGCGCAAACCGTTCTTCGAGGAATTTCTGCGCGAGAACGGCAGGGAAACCATCGAACTCGTCCGCTATGCGCGAATCATTCAGGCGGGCGTGTTGGCAGTCTTTGCGGTCGCCGCCTTTCTGCTTTTGAGTCTTATCGTCGGGGAAAACCTCGCCTTTCTCTCAATCGCATTGGCGACCATCTCACCGTTCTTCCTCGGTCACTCGCGCCTGCTTAACATGGAAACAATGGGGGCGATGTTTGTATTGGTCTCGCTCCTCGGTTTTTTTCTGCATCGCCGCCAAAACCGATTGATCCATCTGTTGATCTCCGGCGCGGCGTTCGGTCTGGCGCAGTTGAACAAATCCACTTCGGTCGCCCTGCTCGGCGCGATCGGGCTAATGCTTTTGCTCAGCCTCTTCGAGAAAAATAAGAAACCGTTCAAGACAAAATTGTTGAGCGCGATCACAACGTTTGGGATGTGGTTCGGCGCGGCGGCTCTCGTTTACTTCATCCTCTGGCCCGGGATGTGGGTGGACCCGGCGCGGATGCTGCGCGAAGTGTACGGCAACGCCTTCAGTTACGCCTTCCAGGGCGCCCGCCTCGATGTGACCGAGGAGTTGGATCCTGCCTCATTCAGCCTGGTCGCGCGCTGGGACGGAATCCTGCTCTACCTGCGCTATTGGCTTTCCGGCACGACGTTTATCACATGGCTTGGCGTGATTCTCGCGCTCGTGTTTTTATTTACCAAAGAAAAGGAGCGTTTGCCCGCCCTAATCCGTTCGTTGGTTGGTTATCTTTCCCTGCTCGGCGTTCTCTTTATCCTGATGTTCGGCGTCGCGCAGGGACGCAACCACGCCCATTACATCATGAACGCTTTCGTCTGTTTGGATGTCGTTGCAGGCATCGGATGGGGGAGCGCCGTTGCCTGGGCCGCTTCGCGCTGGACGGGCTTCTCGAATCCATTCGCGCCGGTCGCGGCTTCGGTTGTGTTGATCCTCGCGCAGATCGGCTTCGGGTTGCCGTATGCGCCGTATTATTTCACCTACCGCAACCCGCTGGCAAAAGAGGCGGCGACTCTCGGTTACGGCGAAGGCTTGGCGGAGGCGGCGGAGTACCTCTCGCAAAAACCGGACGCGCAAGAAATCACCGCCTATGTTTACAATGGCATGGGCACATTCTCGTGGTATTTCCCCGGCGAGACCATCGTCTTGAAACGCGCCAACATCTTGAACGACGACTTTGTCACGATCACGGACGAATTGCGGGAATCGGATTATCTCGTGTTATATCCCATCACACGCGCCAAACACCCGGAGACCGGGAAGATGCTCTCGGAGTTCGAGGGAGTCGTCGAGCCGGAGAAAACGATCTACATCAACGGGTTGGAATATATTCAGATTTACAGGGTGGCGGATATTCCAGAGTCGGTTTACCAAGCCCTGCTGGCGAAGCGCGCGCCTTAGCGTCTCACCTTACGCGCGGAACGACCCCCGCCCTGCGCTCCGGCGGCTGCCGGGTGGAATCCGCCCGGGGACGTGGAACCCAGCCCAAAGTCCGGGGCGAGGCGGAGCGCCCTTTCACCTTTGTCATGAAAGTAGCATAGTCCGGACGGGATGTTGTGGAGTAAAATTTCCGCCGTATCCATGGGATTGAGAATTCGATGAACGGACGTTTTTCCGAAAGATCGCTGGGGCGCGCGCTGACAGGAATTGTCTTCCTGTATCAAGGACTGGCGGCAGTTGCGCTGGTCTTGTCGCTCGCGCTTGCCCTGCAATGGATTCGAGAGCCGTTCCTCGGCGCGTTCTACGAACATACCCTGATCTTTACCGACGTGGGCGCGGGCGGCGAATCGTGGGCGTTCAACAATGTCGTACACAGCGGCGATCAACTGCTGGCGGTGAACGGCGCGGAGGTGAAGACAAGCCGCGACGCGCGCGACGCCATTGCAGGGAAATTCGCGCCGGGTGAAAACGTCACCTTGACCGTAGAATTTGCCAATGGCGAGACGCGCGACCTGAGTGTGGAACTGCAACAGTTCCCGGACGATGGCGTAAGCGCATACCTGCTCCTGCCGTTCGGCATCGGCGTCATTTTCTTCGCGCTCGGCGTTTGGACCTTCGGCTTGAGGCGTAACGAACCCGCGGGGCGCGCTTTCATCATGTTCGCTTCTTCGTTTTCCATGGTGGCGGGGACGATCTTCAACATCTGGACGAGTCACGAGTTGACTCTGCTGTGGACTTTCGCCACCGCCATGGCGGGGGGCTCCGCCATCGCCCTGGCGTTATCTTTCCCCGCCGCGCCGCGCGCGGTCATCAATCGCCCTTACTTGAGGTGGGTGGGTTTCATCGTCAGCCTTTTGCTTGCCGCCGCGGCTGCGCCCTTCATATTCAACAGGGAAAACCCGGCGGCTTACATCGCTTATTGGCGAAATATCTATTATTTCGACGCGCTCTGTATTTTAATCCTGCTGGGTTTCAATCTTTATTACGCCTTGTATTCCCGGTCGCCGGTGGTCAAAAGCCAGGCTCGCAGCACGCTCTTCGGCGCGTTGATCGCTTTCGGTCCGCTGACGGTCTTCCTCTCCCTGGGGGCGGTCTTCGATATTTCCTTTTCGCCCTTGATGTTCCTGCCGGTTGTGCTCTTCCCCGCCATGATGGGTTACAACATCATGCGCTTCCGTTTTCTGCGCGCCGACGATCTTGCCCGGCGCGGGGTGATGTATGCCGTGTTGACCGTCCTCGTCACGCTTGGGTACGCGCTGACGGCGGCTGGCGCGGGCTTGTTGTTTGGGAACGCCCTGCCCAGGAATTACCTTGCAGGCGCGGCGATCCTCTTGCTGGCGGTGGCGCTCGAACCGCTGCGTACGCGCCTGCAAAATATGACGGACGCGATCTTCTTCCGCGGTTCGCGCGTGGCGGCGGAACAGTTGGAGGATTTCTCGCACAAACTGACCACCGCGCTTGACATAAACGCCATCAGTTCGCTTCTGCGGGATCAGATCGCCTCGACCCTCGCCCCCGAGCAGATCCACATCTATACCTACGATTCGCTCAACGATTTTTTCTCCGCCTCGCCCGGCGACGGCCGCCGCGCCACGACCGATCTGCGTTTTACGTCGGCGAGTCCGCTGGTCGCTTATTTTAAACGCGAGCGCCTTCCGCTTTATCTGGATGGCGCCGGCGACCTGCCGGAATCGCTGAAACCCGAACAATCCCGGATCGCTTTGTTGCGGGCGCGGCTTTTTATCGCTTTTCCCGGAAAGGATAAACCCAACGGATGGCTGGCTCTGGGCGCGCGCCTGAACGCCCAGCCCTATTCTCCGCAGGAATTGCGCTTTCTCGAAAACGTGTGCGACCAGGCGTCCGTCGCCATCGAGCGCGTGCAGACGGTGGCTCATCTCGAGCGGCGCATCCAGGAAATGAACGCTTTGACGCGCGTCTCGCAGGGGGTCAACGTGACGCTGACCTTCGACGACGTGCTGGAGTTGATCTACGCCCAAACCGCGCAGATCGTCCCCACCTCGCACTTCCACATCACGCTCTACGACAAAGCCAGCGATTATTACTATTATGGTTTTTGCCTCGAGAACAACGAGCGCATCCACGAGCGCGAGAACCAGCCCTTCCCCGCAAACATCGGGCTGTCGCCGGAGGTGATCCGTAAAAGCCGCCCGATCATCACGCAGGACTACATCCGCGAATGTCAGGCGCGCAACCATACCCCGACGATCGAAAATATCTTCGCCTGGATCGGCGTTCCGCTCAACGCGGGCGCGGAGACCATCGGCGCGCTCAGCATCGGCAGCCGCGACGGTTCGACGATCTATACCCGCGCGCAAATGGAACTCCTGCAAGCCATCGCCGACCAGACCGCCGGAGCCATCGTCAAGGCGCGCTTGTTGAAGGAAACCCAGGAACGCGCGCGTCAATTGACGACCCTGAATGACATCACCCGCCAGTTGACCTCTACGCTGGAATTGAACCCGCTCCTGCAAAACATCCTCGAGAACGCCGTCGGCATTTTGAACTGCGAAGCGGGGAGTCTTTTCATGGTGGACGAACAGACCGACGAACTGGTCTTCCGCGTCACGGTGGGGCCGGTTGCCGGGAACCTGATCGGCAAACGTCTCGCCCCCGGCACGGGAATCGTGGGCCGCGCCGTGGAAACGCGCAAACCCGTCATCGAGAACGAAGATCAAAATTCCCAATCGCGCTTCAAGGGCGTGGATCAGCAAACGGGTTTTGTGAGCCGCTCTTTGCTTGCCGTGCCGCTTCAAGCCCAGGATCGCGTGATCGGCGTGGTCGAGGTCATCAACCGGCGCGACGGGCTGCCCTTTGTGCAGAATGACCAGACTTTGCTGACTGCGTTTGCCGGGCAGGCGGCGGTCGCCATCGAAAACGCGCGCCTCTATACGCTCACCGACCAGGAACTTGCCAGCCGCGTCGAAGAACTCTCCATCATGCAGAGGATTGACCGCGAGCTCAACGCCAGCCTCGAAATGGATCGCGCCATGCGCATCACGCTCGATTGGGCGTTGCGCCAGTCCGGGGCGGAGGCGGGCTTGATCGGCACTCTTGAAGAGGGGAAACTGCGCGTCATGGCTCAACAGGGGCTGGACGAACAAATGACGCCGCTCGGCGACCAACTGCTGATGAAGATCGAACTCCCGTCCATGATCGCCGCCGTCGAGACGGGTTTGCCGCAACATGTCGAAGCGGCGGTCGGCGTCTCGAAGAATAAACTGCTCATGGCGTCTCAAAATCAGATGGTGATTCCCATCCGCCGGGAGACGACCGTGATCGGAGTGCTCTACCTGGAGAGTTCCGGCGATTCACAACCCGACGTTGACTTTCTCACGCGCCTCACCGATCACGCCGCCATCGCCATCTCGAACGCGCAACTGTACGGCGAAGTCCAGCGCGCCAACCTTGCCAAGAGCGATTTCGTCTCCTTTGTGGCGCATGAGCTGAAGAACCCGATGACGTCCATCAAGGGTTATACCGAACTTTTGGCGAGCGGCGCGGTGGGACAGATCACCGATATGCAGACGAATTTTCTCACAACCATCAAATCCAACGTCGAGCGCATGTCCACGCTGGTCTCGGACCTCAACGACAACTCCAAGATCGAAGCCGGACGCCTGCGACTCGAGTTCAAAGCCGTCAAAGCCGCCGACATTGTGGATGAGGTCATCCGCACATTCACGCGCCAGTTGGAGGATAAACAGCAAACCCTCGAAGTGAATGTCCCGCCGAACCTGCCCGCCATGTGGGCGGACCGCGTCCGCGTGGGGCAGGTCTTGACTAATCTGATCAGCAACGCCTATAAGTACACGCCCGAAGGAGGCTCGATCCGCGTGGAGGTGGAGGAAAGCCCGAACCAATGGGACCCCGACGGCGCGCCGCGCGTGATCCATCTCTGGGTGAAAGACAGCGGCATCGGCATGACCGTCGAAGACCAGCAAAAGATATTCCAGAAATTCTTCCGTTCCGACGACCCCAAGGCGCGCGAATCGCCGGGGACGGGACTCGGCTTGAACATAACCAAAAGCCTGGTCGAGATGCAGGGCGGCAGGATTTGGTTCGAAAGCGAATACCGGCAAGGCACTGCGTTCCACTTCACGGTGCCGGTGGCCGAGGAGTAACAGGCTAAATGACGATTACGGCATCGGTCGGGGTTGCGCAGGCGCTGGATGGGCGCGAGGCGGGTTTGCAAGCCGCGCATCAGGCATTGAACCGCCTTGGGGCGAACGCTCCCGGGTTGGCGATCGTGATTGCATCCCATCAATATCAACCGCGCGAAGCGCTGAACGGCGTCTCGAGTTTATTGGGCGACACGCCGTTGATCGGCTTCAGCTCGCCCGCCGGATTAACGCGCGACGGACAGCATCCCCATTCGGTTGTGGTCGCCATCCTGAGCGGCGACTTTCAGGCGGAGACGCTCTGGCTTCCCGGTTACTCGCAGTCCGGGCGCGAGACTGCCTCCAAGATCGAGAGTCACGCCTCGGCGCGGGTCGAGCGGCAATCGTTGCTCTTCTTTGCAGACGGTTTCAACGGCGACGCGGAACAATTCTGCAACGCGATCCCGGCGGCATTGAACGTTACCGGCGCGCTCTCGAGCGGCGACTTGAACACCGGCAATACCTATCAGATCGTCGGCAACCAGACCGGCGCGGGCGGGATGACGACGGCGTTTTTACGCGGCGGGATTCATATCGGCGTCGGCGCGGATCACGGCTGGGACCCGGTGGGGAATCAATTTCGCGTGACGCGCTCGCGCGGCTTCTGGCTTCGCACACTGGACGGGCGTCCCGCCTCGGAGGCGTACGCGAATTTATTCGGCTATCCCGCGCGCGATTGGGCGTTCCCGCCGCTCAGTTATCTGGCGCGTTTATACCCGCTCGGCATGGAGCAACAGGACGGATTGACCGTCCGCGCCCCAATCCGCGTGGAGGCGGACGGCAGTTTCCGCATGAACGCCGCCATCCGCGACGGGGTGGATGCCTTCCTTTTGGTCGGAAGCCGCGCTTCATGCGAACGGGCGGCGAAGACGGCGGCGCAACAGGCTTTGCTCAAACTGGGGGATGCAAAACCCCGCTTTGCCCTGGTGTTGGCGGATATTGCCTGGCAGATGTTGCTCAAAGCCCAGCCTGGCGCGGAGATCGCCGCCATTCAGGAGATTCTGGGCGAAGACGTCCCAATAGCGGGGGGCTACACGCTCGGCCAGGTCGTCACCGCCGACGAAGAGTCCAAACCGAAATTTCTCAACCAGCACATCGTTGTCGTCGTGTTCGGCGAACCGAAAGAAGATTGAAATGTGTGGCAAAATTAAGTTCGCCGTACGTTTCGCGTAGCCATAAGAGAGAATCGCCCGCCCGAACCGACCTTGCAAGACGGTAAAGCCGCCGCCTCCCGGTCTCATGTATACTGATTTAACATCGAGGCAAAAGACATGGCTGGCAAAAACACCGCAACGAAGAGACAACGACCAACCACTGAGCAGGACATCCGGGCGGGAGATGGGAGCGTCGCCGTCGGCGGCTCCGTAACCGACAGCGCCATCATCCATGGGCAGACCATCGTACTGGCAGACCGCTTCTGGCGGGACCTTCAGCCTGCGTTGCCGACCGAGACGATCAAGCAGGCGACGGCGGCCTACCTCGCCTATCTGACCGACCGTCACGATTATTTGAGCCTGAAAGGCATGGGGGTTTCAGACAGGATTCCGCTGAAATTAAAATTGCTCGATCTATATGTCCCGCTCAAGGCGCGCATGGAATTGCCTGAAGGCGAGACCTGGAAGCGCGATCTCAGCCTTGCCGGCAGGGACATCGTCGAATACGAAGACCCGTTGCATTTCGGCGATCCGATTCCCCTCCTGGATGTTTTGAAGAGTTATTCCGGCGTGATCGTGCTGGGCGACCCCGGCGCGGGCAAAACCACATTTGTGAAATATCTTGCCGTGCGGCTCGCGCGCGGAGAGGGGAATCAGATCGGACTGGACGATTACCTGCCCATTCTGCTTCCGCTCGCGGCGTACGCCAATGCCCTGGGATCGAGGGACGTCCGCCTCGACGACTTCATCGCGGAATATTTTTCGTCCATCGGCTCGGACCTGCCCGTCGGGGCGATGCTCGGCGAAGCGCTCAAAGCCGGGCGCGCGCTCATTCTGCTGGACGGTCTGGACGAAGTGCGCGACTTGAACCTGCGCAACACGGTTGTCGAGCGCGTGGTGGATTTTTACACCTTCCATCGCCATCAGGGGAACAAGTTCATTCTGACCAGCCGCGTGGTGGGATATCGCGCCGTGCGCCCCTCCGCTGAAGACCTGGCAGAATGTACCATTGTTGATTTCGAAGACGACGAGATCGAAGACTTCGTCGCGCGCTGGACGAGCGCGCTCGAGAAACAGGCGCAGGGGCATACCCCCGTCGCGCAAGCCGACGCCGAGACCGACCGCCGCGAACTGCTGGACGCCATCCATCACAACCCGGGCGTCAGGCAACTGGCTTCCACGCCGTTGTTGTTGACGATCCTGGCGTTGATGAAGCGTCAGGGCGTAACATTGCCCGAACGGCGCGTGCAACTCTACGATCAATACGTTTCCACCCTGCTTTCCACCTGGAACCGCGCGCGCAGTTTGAGCGGACGCGCCCCGGGCCGCGACATTGACGAGATCCAGACCGTGCGCATCCTTGCGCCGCTCGCGTTGTGGATGCACGAAGTCAGCCCCGGCGTGGGTTTGGTGGGGCGCGAGGACATGCGCCGCAAATTGGAGGAACTCTTCCACGAGCGCGGCGACGTTTCTCCGCACCAGGCGGCGCGCCAGTTCATGCAGGACGTGCGCGAACACGCCGCGCTCCTGCTCGAGCGCGGACCCGGCGAATACGGTTTCATCCATCTTACGTTCGAGGAATATCTCGCCGCCGTCGCGCTGGCATTGATGGGACAGGGCGATTCGGAACCGATCATCGAAACTTTATCGCGTCACGTCGGGGAGCAGGCATGGCGCGAAGTGACGCTGCTGACCATTGGCTATCTCGGCATCCGCCAGCAGTTGCCGAAGATCGCGGGCGAGGTGGTGGACTCGCTTGTGGAGCATCGCCCCGGTCCCGCGGGCGAAGCGGTCGTCCTCGCCGGCGATGCGGTGTTGGATACCTCTCCCAATGGCGTGCCGCCCAAAAGCAAGGATCGCGTTGTCGAAGCCCTGGTGGAAACGATGCAGGATGGAGACATCCGCCCGGAGTTGCGGCGTCATGCCGGGCTTTTGCTGGGGCGGCTTGGCTGGCGCCCCGGAGACATTGATCGGTTTGTGGAAACGTCCGATGGCGAGTACCAGGCCGGGGTGCGGAAAGAGGCGAAGCAAATCCCGCATAAATTTTTCATCGCCCGTTATCCCGTCACCAATATTCAGTTTGCGCGCTTCGTCAAGGAGGATGGGTATCAGATGCGCGAGTATTGGAGCGACGACGGCTGGGAGTGGCGAACGGGCAAGTACGATCAGCGCACGATGGAGGCGATGGAACGCGACTGGCTGGAGCATCGCCCGCTGGCGAAACGCGGCGCGCCGTATTACTGGCACAACATCGAGTTGAGCAACCCGATCGTGCCGGTGGTGGGCGTGTGCTGGTTCGAAGCCGAGGCGTATTGCAAATGGCTTTCCAAAAAGATCGTGGCTGTGCCGGAGGGCTACGCCGTGCGTTTGCTGACGAGCGACGAATGGGAACGCGCGGCTCGCGGCTCCGACGGGAGGGAGTATCCGTGGGGCGACGGTTTCGACAAATCTGCGGCGAATACCTGGGACAGCGATTCGACCGGCTCCGGTTTGGGCGGCACGACGGCGGTGACGACCTTCCCGCAAGGCGTCAGCCCGACCGACGCCTGGGATATGAGCGGCAATGTCTGGGAGTGGACGGGTTCGTGGTACGATGAGGATAAGAAATACCGTATCGTGCGCGGCGGCTCGTGGATCGGTTACCAGTGGTTCGCGCGGTCTTCGTTTTGCAACTGGTCCATTCCGCTGACGTTTAACGACGATCTCGGTTTTCGAGTGGCGATTGCGCCGAAGATCGTATGAATGTAGGAGCGACCCGCTTGATCTTTAACGGCATTTTGGCGTAACGAAGGGTCGTCCTGAACGCACATCCGTGTAGTTGCGCGCTCTCTTGCGCGCAGGAGGAAAAAATGGCAGACAAAAAAAAGAAAGGCGGAATCAGCGCGGGGGATAACAGCGTCGTCGTCGGCGGGAGCGTGCAGGGGAGCAATATCGTCATCGGCAGTAACAATACTGTGACTAACAACAGCGTCAACATTGCTCCGCTGTTCGATGAGCTCTACCGGAAGCTCGATATTCACCAGGACCTTGCCCCTGAGACGAAGCGCGACGTAAAAGAGGAATTGAAGGAGATTCAATCGGCGCTGGAGGCGCAGCAGCCCGATGAATCGTTCCTTGCAAGACGGTTTCGCAATCTGAAACGCATGGCGCCCGATATTGCGGATATTGCGTTGGAGACGCTCAAGAATCCAATCGGCGGGGTGGCGGAGATCATCAAGAAGGTGGCGAAGAAGGCGGCGGAGGAAGCGGGCTGAAAGGAAAAAGAGATTAACGCAAAGGCGCAAGGACGCGAGGGAATCCTTTTTTCTTTGCGGCTTTGCGCCCTTGCGTTAAAGATTTTGGCGCCCCGGCAAACACGATAATGAAGGATAGACCTGAGTTTTTCATCGTAGGGACACAAAAAGAGAAGGAGCGAATATGGATGAAAACGAATTGAGTAAAATCATTGTGGAGTCTGCGATTGAAGTGCATAAGACGCTTGGCGGACCCGGCTTGTTGGAGTCGGTTTATCGGGACGCGTTGGGATATGAGATCAAATTTCGCGGCGTCGAGGTGGAGGCGGGAAAACCTATTCCGGTTCGATACAAAGGCGAAATACTCAGCGCACCTTTGAAACTCGACCTACTCGCGGGCGGATTGGTCATCGTTGAATGCAAAGCGGTGATGACTTATAACCCGATTTTTGAATCACAGACCCTTACCTATCTGCGACTGACCGGTTTGAAGCTGGGCATTGTGATCAACTTCGGGCAACGACTCGTCAAGCACGGGATACATCGGGTGGTTAACGGCTTGTAGGGTTGATCCAAGTTATTACCGCAAAGGCGCAAGGACTCAAAGAAACAGGTTTCCCTTTGCGGCTTGGCGCCCTTGCGTTGAATCTTTGGTTTTCCCCTCGATGACACTCTTAAACTGGAAGAAAAAGTCGTTTACCGCAAAGGCGCAAGGACTCAAAGAAACAGATTTCCCTTTGCGACTTTGCGTCCTTGCGTTAAAATCTCTTCAGGCTCGAAGCGAATTTATACCCATCTTTTTTCATGCAAATTATGAACGGGTTGCTGATGTTCAATCGCCTGAATCTTATTTTGTTTATTTTCTTTCTCAGCGCCTGCTCAGCGCCCGTGGACGCGCCGCCGGACCCGACTTCCGTTTTCACAGCCACGCCGGGACAAGCGCCAGCGACTGAAACGCTCATCTCCCCGACCGTTATGGCGACGGTTGAACTTCCCACATCCGCGCCGACCGCCCCGCCGACCTTTGCGCTGGATGAAATCCCGGCGTATCTCACATCCGTCCCCGAATCCTTCAACCCCGATTATTGCAAGGACACACGCCCCCTGCAATTGCTGGGCGATCTCAAGGTCGCAATCCAAACTCGGGATGGGGATTTGCTCGCCTCCCTTGTCAACCCGGATGCGGGGGTGGGGGTGAGGTACATCCGCGATGGGAATGTCATCACTTACTTCGACAACGTCAAATTTATCTTCGAGACGACCTACGAAGCGGACTGGGGACTCGCTCCCGGAAGCGGCGAGCCGGTTAAGGGTTCATTCCAGCAGATCGTCCTGCCTTCGCTGGAAAAAGTTTTGTTGTCGCATCCCGCCGTTTTCTGCGATCAACTGATCCTCGGCGGCGCGACGTATGCCGCTGATTTTCCATATGACGGGATGAATTTTTATTCCATCCACTTCCCCGGCACGGATGAGTTCGGCGGGATGGATTGGGAAACCTGGGCAGTGGGGATGTTCAGCAATCAGGGCAAACCGATGCTTGCGGCGCTTATCCGCTTTGCGTGGGAACCGTAGGGTTTTTGTTCGCCGAAGCGGGGGAAATATTCCAGGTCGTTGGCGTTGCGGGGTTCCGCCCCTTGTCGTCTTCTCGGGGCTTGTTTATTTCCCGTCCTTCGGTTTTCTCCCCGTCAGCTCGTACAGATTGAGCGGCTTGCTCTTGCCTTTGAGCGCGATCTCGCCCAGCGAGGCGCATTCGTATTTTTCCTCGATGGCGTTCTTGACCGGTTCCGAAACGACGATCTGGTTTTTCTGCGCGCGGTTCATCAGGCGCGCCGCGGTGTTGACTGTGTCGCCCAATACGTTGAACTCGCGCCGTCCGCGCGGCTCGCCGATCTCCGCCACGAAGGCGGGCCCCATGTTGATGCCGATCTGGCAATAGACTTCGGGTTTGATTCCGCCGATGGTCGGCGCCCTGGCATTGACCAATTTCACCGCTTCGCGGATGGCGACCGCCGCCGAGGCGGCGCGTATTTCGTTATTCGTGTGCGCGTTCGGCACGCCGAAGTAGATCACAATGTCCGAGCCGGAGAGGTGATACGTTACTTTTTTCAATACCCCGCCGCGCGCGTCCACAGCGGCATTGATCAGCGAAAACGCCTTGGAAAAACTCGCCGCCAATTTGCGTTCCTCGCCGGGCAGGGCGCGGTCGGCCGATTCGGGCAAGCCGATGAAATTGACGAACATAATGGTCGGGTTGGGGAAATCCGGGCGAATGGCGCGGTCTGCCGCGCTCTCCACCAGCATGGAGAGGACCGGGTCCGGGATGTAGCTGGCGAGCGGTTCGATGGAATCGAGCAACCCGTTGATATTTTTCAGAACTTCCTTTTTATCCTTCTTGTCGAACAGCACGTTGCTCGCCATGCGGCGGCTGATCGGCGTAATTTCATAATCGCCCAGCGTGTCGGCGTCCAGGTCGTCAATCACAAGATGGTATTCGGATTCGCCCTCTTCAAAGCGGAAATCGTTCTTTGCCAGTTCAAAGGCGGTGGAGGAAACGTTTACGCGCGCGTTGCGCCCCTTGCTTTCTGCCAATTTGGCTTTCTGTACGTCCTTGCCGAGCAGGACGTGTTCCATGCGGCGCGGCGTGCCGATCTCAGCCGTCAGAAACCTGCCGCTGTGGATGCCGATGCGCATTTGCAGGTTGACGATGCCCGATGGAGTTTGTATCTCGGCGAAATCGGCCATCGCCCTCTGCATCCGCAGTCCCGCGCGGATGGCGCGCTGGACGTCGTCTTTTTTATCCTTCTTCTTGGCAAAGACCACCAGCATCGCGTCGCCGGTGAACTCCACCAGTTCGCCGCCCGATTTGCCGATGATCGAGATCATGGTTGAGAAATATCTCGTCAGTTCCCTGAGCAGGTTTTCCGCGCCTTCGCGTCCTTTGGCGGCGTTGGCTTCCATCAGTTTGGTGAAGCCCGCCAGGTCTGTGAACATCATTGTGCCATACTGCCACTCGGTCTTCACGTCTCCCGGCTTGAGTTTGGCGAGGTCTATCTGGCGCGAGGTGTAATCGTGCAGGATGCGCTGAAGGGTCCGCAAATGATTGAAGATGCGGATCATGATCTCGACCGACGGGTTGCCCCACATCTCCGCGTACATTTCCGCCGGGAGCAAATATCGCAGTCTGTTTTCGATCGTTGTGAGCGGCGATTCCGGGAGCATGTTTACATTATACTTGAATTGAACGTTTGTCCCAAAAGCATATAACCGTCGCGCGCCCGGGCTAAGGTATGAGAGTTCCCGCCCCGAAGGTTCTTGCAAATTGAAATTGAGTTCCGCCCAGCCTTCGGGACGGCGCGCAAGGCGGGTTACTTGATCCAGATCGGCTTGCCGTCGAAGCCGGGGGCGGCGGCGATTTGCGTGAACTCATTCGTTTGCACGACCGCCTGGTAGAGTTCCATTTCCCTGTTTGAAAGTCCCTGGAAGACCAGCCTGAGCCCGTCCGGAGACCAGGCGGGGGCGCCGACCGGCGCGACGCCTTCCTGCGACAGGTAAACGACTTCGCCCGTGGCGCGGTTGAATATGTGGATTTCCTTTTCAGAAGCGACCGCGATCCGAAGCCCGTCTGGCGACCAGACGGGCGTTTCGAATTTGACGGGAAAATCCGTCAGGCAGGTCTTGTTCGACCCGTCGCGCGCGATCAGGCAGAGGTCGGAAAGTTCGCCTCGAAAGGCGAGATAGGCGATGAAGTTTCCATCCGGCGACCAGGCGGCGTTGTTGTCGGGTTCGGGGTTCGTCGTCAGCGTGGATAAAAACCCGTTGAGTCCGATCAGGAACAGGTCCGAATTGCCGAAGCGGTGACTGGAGAAAATGATGTCGTTGGCGTTTGGCGACCAGACCGGGTTGCTGTCTCCGCCGCTGTCGTTTGTCAAACGGATGAGGTTGGAGCCGTCGGCGTTGACGACGTAGATTTCGAGATTCCCGTCGCGGAAAGATTCGAAGGCGATGCGTTGACCGTCCGGCGACCATGAGGGCGACGAGTCCCTGCCTTGCGCGTCGGTGATGCGGGTGATTGCGCGCGAGGCGATGTCCAGCGCGTAGATGTCGGTGTTTTCTGCGACCGTCCCTACGAAGGCGACCTTTGTTCCGTCGGGCGAGAGTTTGGGGGTGTCGCCTTCTTCCACCGCCGCGCCAGTCGTCAGGCGGACGGTTTCCGCGCCGTCGGCTGTGATCATGTAAAGGTCGGTTTGTCCGTCGCGGCGGGAGGTGAAGATGATGCGGCCCTCGGCGGGGGGAATCGGCGTGGGGGTCTCGATGACGGGGTTGACGTTCGCCGCTTCGGTGGGGGGCGCTTCTTCGGTGATTGCTCCTGCGGCGCCTCCGAGGTCGAGTTCGTCGGTTGTGCCACAGGCGCCGAGGGCGAAAGCGAACGCGAGATATGCCGTCAGGGCCGCGGCATTCAGTTGTTTTCTGGCGAATGGGTTCATGGATTTCCTGCCCTCCGGGCGAGATTGGATTGCAATACTTCGGAACTGGTATTTGTATCTTTAGTAGCCGCTTTTCCCCCAAAAGGGTCATTGGATCGAGATCGAAAACCTCCGGAGCGCCGGCGGCAAGTCAACCCCTTTCACGCGAATACGGCGAATTTCTGCGTCATGGCGCTGATAACCTTACACCTGGTTTTTGGGACGTTTGAAATGCGTTTTTTTGAACTGCTCAGGCGGTCTACGCTTTGGCCGAATATTAGGGAGTAAAAAACCTGACACCTAAATTTCGCCCAAAATAACCGACAAGTCATCGCGCGATGGGTTGAATAAAAACCCTTTCGTACACGGATTACACGGAACGCGCGGATTTTTGAGGATTTTTTTCCTGGGTTTTTCTGTGTTCGTTCGTGAAATCCGAGAAAGCCGTGTCCAGAACTTGGTGACGAGCGATGAAATGCAGCCTAATTTGGACAAAAATTAGGCGATATGTTTTGCGCGCGCCCGCGTAATGAGGAGAAATGGCGGTTTGTACGATAGGGCAGGGGGTTATTTTTTCCCTTTGGCGCGCATTTCCTCGGCTTTGGATTTGAGGTCGTGGAAGAATTTGGTTTCGGTGATTTCGTTCACCTGTTTGTCGCGGCGCGACCGGTCTATCTCGATCTTGAGTTGGGCGATCTCGCGCCTCAGCGCCGCCTCGCGGATGTACCCGTCCAGCGCGGCGGTGGCGAGCAGGATCAGCGCCTCCAGCACGTTATCGTGCTTGAACGGGACGATCTCTCCGGTCTTCGGGTCCTTGGCGTTGATCAGTTGGAGAACTCCAATCACCCTGCCTTCCTTGTTGTCAAGCGGGATGGTCAGGAAGGATTTGGAGCGATACTTTGTCTTTTCGTCGAAGGCTTTTGTGCCGGAAAAATCGAAACCCTCGGCTTCGTAGGCGTCGGCAATGTTGACGCGTTGACGGGTCAGCGCGGCGTAGGAGACCACATTTGCGCGATTCTCGCTCCCGTCTTCGTTGTGCAGGCGCACCGGGTAGAACACGATCGGTTCGCCGCTTGTGCCGCCCATTTTCATGTTCAGCGAGGTGTTGCGCAGGATCACAAAACGCAGTTTGTCGTCCTCCACAAGATAAAGCGACCCGGCATCGGCGTTTGTGAATGACTGCGCTTCCATCACCAGCGATTCGAGCAGGCGGTTGAAATCCTTTTCCGCCGAAAGCGAAACGCCAATGGGAATCACCTTGTTCAACAGGGTCAACTGGGTGTTGCGCTGAAGGATGTTGTTCGCCATCGCGTCCAGAGCCTGGGCGATCTGCCCCAGGTCGCCTGTCTCGCCGATGAATTCGCGCAGGAGCGCGGAGTCATAATCCCCCTGTTCTATGGCGCGCACGGCTTGCATGATGCGCTTCAACGGCGGCGGCGAACTGACGACGCGTGCATGAGATTGCGACATACGCCGTCAGTATACCGCAAGAATCCCGGCGTTCGGATTGGGATATACTACCCCCATGTCTCAACGAATTGGGTTTTTCGGCGGCACCTTCGACCCGCCGCATATCGGACACCTCATCCTTGCCGGGGAGGCTTTTCATCAATTCCAACTCGATCGCCTGCTGTGGGTTCTCTCCCCCGAACCGCCGCATAAACTGGAAAACGCTGTCACGCCTTTGCGGCATCGCCTTGCCATGCTGAAGGGTATGATCGCGGATAACGCCGCCTTTGAACTTTCGCAAATCGAGATGGAAAGACCCGGCCCGCATTACACGGTGGATTCTGTGCGCCTGCTCTTACAGCGCGAGCCCGGGGCGGATATTGTCCTCCTGCTCGGCGGCGATTCTCTGGCGGATTTGCCCACCTGGCGCTTCGCTCCCGAACTCGTGGCTGGGGTTTCCAAAATCGGCGTGATGCGCCGCCCGGGCGACTCCTCCGACTCGTCGGCGCTCGAGGCGAAACTCCCCGGCGTTACGAAGAAACTTCATTTCATGGACGCTCTGTTGCAATCCGTCTCCTCCCGCGAACTGCGAAGGCGAATCTCGAACGGCGAGATGTATCGGTATTACGTCACGCCGGAGGTTTATGGCTATATCGAAAGGAATCATTTGTATCGCTGATGCGTATGGCATAATTCGTCCCTTCGACTTCCGCATCGTCAGGCTTAGAACAATCTTTCCACTTTCCATTCATCCTCCATTCTTTATCCTTCTCAATCCCCAATCCAAAATCGTAAATCGTATGCCCCTCTTCCTCGACTCCATCTTCTCTTTTGTCGCCCTCTCCCACTTTATGGTGGATGTGTTCAACGCCAGCCGCCCTGTTCTGCTGACTTATCTCGGCTTGACCGAATCGCAGATCGCGTTATTTTCGACGATTTATATCTGGGCTTCGGCGTTGACCCAGCCCATCTTTGGTTGGATATCCGACCGCGCCGGTCCGCGCTGGCTGGCGGCGGGCGGAGTTTTGTGGATGACGGCCTTCTACTCGCTTGCGTTGGCTTTGCCCGGCAATCTTGGGTTGGGATGTTTGATCGTCGCCGCGTTGGGGTCTTCGGCGTTTCACCCTGTCGGCGCGGTGCAAGCCGCCCTGCGCGGACGCGACTTGATGAAGGGGCGCGAGACCACTTCCACATCGCTGTTCTTCACCGCCGGGCAGATGGGGCATTTCATCGGCCCGATCGCCGCCGGGTTGATCCTGGCTGCGTTGAAGATTCCCGGCATGTACATCCTGCCGCTGATTTCCATTCCCATCGGCTTTTCCCTTATGTATCAATTGAAGGACAATCATCCGCACCCGCAGCCTGAAAAAACGGTGATCTCAAAGAGGAACCAGGCGGGTTGGGTCTTCGTCGTCAGCCTCATGGTGGTGGCGGCTTTGCAATCCTGGGCGCAGTCGAACATGGTCAATTTGATTCCCAAGTACATCAAGGACCTGGGGCAGAACGCCACCGTGTACGGGAGCATGGCGGGTTTGTTCATGGGCGGTTCGGCGTTGGGGAATGTGATCGGCGGTTATTATGCGGATCGTTTTCCAAAACGTTTTGTGGCGGCTCTGGCGTTATTGCTTTCCGCGTTTCCGATTTTTATCATCGGTCAGGTGGGGTGGTCGGGATGGTTGTACATTCTCATTCCGCTTGCGGGGTCGGGGACGGGCGCAGTGCATAGCATTATGGTCGTGCTTGCCCAGCGCGTCATCCCCGGCGGAATGGCCCTCGCTTCGGGCTTGATCCTCGGCTTTATCTTTTCGGCAGGGGCGTTGGGCTTGCTTTACACGGGTCACCTCGCGGAGTTGCACGGTTTTCCCTATGTGCTGACGATGACCACCGGCATGGCGCTGGTCGCTTCTCCGCTGGCGTTGTTGTTGAAGGAGGGGTGAACGTACTGCAAGCTTGCAAGCCGCTGGTTGTCCGCCAAAATACGCGCCGGCAAAGTGAACTTTGCGCCTTGATTTGATGGAAATTCTGTGAACGCAAAGTGAACTTTGCGGCGCTAAAAAATCCGCCCCAGTGCAGGACCGGGACGGATGGTGAGGATCAATTCAAAACACGTCAGGAAGCGGGGGGAACTTCATCCGCAATAACGGGCGGGATGTATCCGGGAGGGTTGCGAGTCCCGAACCAGGTCATGACGGTGGCTCCGATCGCAAGCAGATAAATAAGGGTGGAGGGAATCCAGCCGACACAAGGGATGAGTTCGATGAAGCCGATCACAATCATGAGCAGGAAGACACCGAAGCCGGTGGAAAGGACGGGCGCCCAAACCTGGTTGATGGCTTTGGCGAAGCGGTCGCCGACCTCCTGACCGATGGCGATGATGCCGAACAGCCAGGCAAGCGGAATCAAGAGGACGATGACCGCCACAACCGGGATGAGGATGATCGTAAGGGTCATGATGAAGAGGGCGATGGGCAGGACGATGAAGGCAAGCAAGCCGAATCCGCCCGCCGCCCAGGGCTGGCGAACGATGGCGTTCGCCGCGCGATCGAGTTGCGGCTGGAGGAAAAGCGTAAGCAACATGCCGATTACGGCGATTACAACAGCCTGGGCAAATTTACCGGCCGCGCTCTGTAATGGATTTACGTTTACCCTTATGTCTGGCGGATTGGGCGCGTCGGGCGTTTTGGGAACATCCACGCTTGGGGGCGCGTTCTCGGTGATGTCGCCGGTGATTTCCGCGCCGGGTTCCTGGCTCACCTGCCCTCCAAAGGTGGCGATGTTTCCGTTGACGACCGCATCCTCCTCCAATAATGCCTGCCCGCCGAAGAGGACGATATCGCCGTTGATCTCGCCGGATATGGTCAGGTTGCCGCCGAAGACGGCGAGGTCATTGTTGACGACCGCGCCATTTGCGATGGAAAAATTTCCTCCAAAGATGACGGCGGAACCGTTTAGCATGGCATCTTCTTCGATCTTTATGTTGCCGCCAAAGACTGCCAGGTCGCCGTTCAGCGTTTCTCCCCTGCCCAGCGTATAGTTTTGGCCGAACAACACAACATCCCCGTCGTGGACCGGGTCCTGGGCGCGGACGATGCCTGTGGGCAGGATCAATAGCGCCAGCGCGAGCAGGGATGGGATGATTTTGAACTTCATGCAAGAACTCCTTGGGGTCTGCGCGCAAAGCGCCAGATGGATACGACCCATAGCAAAACGCCTCCCGATAAGGCGGAGAGGATGACCATCCACGCATAGGGCGGGAGGAAATCGGGAAGCATACGGATGAAAACTCCGATTACTCCCCCGATGGCTTGCAGGGACGAGAAGATATATAGAAGATAACTGGCGAGAGAGAGCGCCCATTCGACCGGGTTGGACGCAATGGTTGAAAGCAATGGGGCAGCGAACCATGCGAACAACCCCGCGCCGCTGGCGAGCAGGGCGATCAAGCCCCACAACCTGCGGCGGCGTTCCGCGAGTTTTTGCGCGGCAAGCCGATTCTGGAAGCGCAGGACGAACCCGCCTCGAGGGGCGGCGACGCGCGCCGAGCGCAGGGCGAGTCCCGTCTCTGCCAGGGCGGAGCAGGTCTTGCACAAGCGCAGATGCGAGTCGAGTTCGCGCTTCTCGGCGGGGTTGAGGGTTTTATCGTCCAACAGCCAGGTTTCAAAAGGCTGGCAATTCATGATGTCTCCTTTCCATTTCGGCGAGCAGGTCGTCTTCCTGTTCGACCCAAATGCCCGCCAGTTCCTTTCGCGCGCGGTGCAGGCGGCTTTTCACCGCGCTGACCGTCAAATTCAAGGATTCCGCTATTTCTTTTTCCGAATAGTCGTACCAGTAACGCATGATGACCGCCGCGCGGTCGGTCGTGTCCAGTTTCTGCAACATCGCGTGGACGCGCGTATTGGTCTGCCCAATGATGGCTTCACTTTCGGGGCTGGGCGCGTCGGTGTCGGGAATCTCGAACGAGTTGCCCTCGTCGTCCTCGGCGTCCATCGAGAACATCGAAAATTTGCGGCGGCGCAGACGGTCTATGCAGTAATGCGCCGCGATCGAAAGCAGCCATGTCGCAAAGGGGCGCGTCTGGTCGTAGCGGTGCAGGTGTTGATAGGCGCGCAAAAACGTCTCCTGCGCGGCGTCTTCCGCGAGTTCCGGCTCGCCCAACATGCGATAACACAGGTTGAAAACGGGGGTTTGGTAGGTTTCGACGAGTCTGGTAAACGCTTCGTCATCGCCTTGTTGCGCCTGGGCTACCCAGGTTTGTTCTTCGTTCACGTTTCTCCTCGGGAAGGCTTTCACCTTCTCTTACGCATTCACTAGAGGAAAAGTTTCACAAAATTGGCTGGACAAATCTCTAATTACCAATTACCGCTTACTGGATTCGTAATTGGAGATTGGTAATTGGCAATTCGGCTAATGACCATGCCCGTGCCCGCCTCCTTCGGGACCGAGGACCTGTTCCCATTTCCCAAGCGTTTCTGACCTTTGAGTGAAGAAAATCGCAATAGCCGTGGTGATTGGCACAGCGGCTATCAGCCCCAGCGACCCGACCAGAGTCCGCGCGATCTCTTCGGCGATGAACGAAAAGTTGACGATATAGCCGTAATCGCCGCGCGCCAGCGAAAACATCAACAGCATCGGCAAAGAGGCTCCAGCGTAGGCTAAGACCAGCGTGTTCACGGTCGCCGCCACATGGTCCTGACCGATGCGCATGGCAGCCGCATAGAGACCGCGGAAGCCGAGGCTTGGATTCGCGTGGTGGAGTTCAAAAACCGCCGAGGCTTGAGTCGTCACGAGATCATCCAGCACGCCCAACGCGCCGATAATCAAGCCGCCGAGAAAAAGTCCGCGCAGGTTGATGGGCGTTTCGCTCAACTGCATCAGGAACATCACGTTCTCGTCGCCGGAGCCGTTGAGTTTTGCAAAAGTTGTGAAGATCGCCGCCAACCCGCCGGTGATGAGTAAAACCAAAACCATGCTGATGACTGCCGCATGAGTCTTAAGCCTCCAGCCGTAGGTGAGGTAGAGCGTGACTGCCAGCAAAATGATCGAACCGGCGACGCTGACCGCCAGCGGATCATCCCCGGCGAGAATGTGCGGGATGATATAGCCAACGATGACGTAAAGGCTGAACGCCATACTGAGCAGTGCGCGGATGCCCTTCCACTGGCTGATGAGGACGATGGCGGCGGCGAAGGCAAGCGTCAGCCACAGGATCGGCGTCGTGCGGACATAATCCACGAAGTAGGCGTTGACAATGTTGTCCGGCGTTTTCGAAATGGTGACGATGATTTTATCGCCCGGTTTGAGCAGATAGTCGTCCGAACGCGCCTGCCGTTTGCCGTAGTCAATCTCCATCTGGATGCCTTCATACGCGCCTTCGAGAATGTTGATGCGGGCGATTTGATAGGTTTGCGCGCTTTCCCCAAGTTGAACTTCCCCCTCTTCGATGATCTGCGCCACCTCCGCCTGCGCCGTATCCGCGCCGAATGTGGCGAATCCGTCGCCGGGCAGTTGCGCCTGGTCGAGAAAGGTGTAGGTGGTTACGCCGATCAGGAGCAGAAAGGGGAAAAGCCATGAAGATTTGTTCATGGCAAGGATTATAAAGTAGGTCGCGCTTTCAGCGTGACATCGTTCCCGGGCTCGCAAACGTCACGCTACAAGCGTGACCTACGAACGGTATAATCTCATTATCAGTAGATCACGAAAACGTAGTAACGACTTCAGTCGTTCGGCTAAAAAGCGACTATTGCAGATTAACCATTAAACCTGATTACCTTACACAATGCTTTTTGGACGCTGAAAAACGCTGATTTCGCTGATAAAAAAGAGAAAAATCTGCGTTTTCTGCGTTCATCAGCGTCCCGCTTCTGAAAGTGTAAGGTAATCAACCATTAAACCTAGCAATCCGCTTTGAAACACGGAGACACCGAGTCACGGAGTTTTAAGCGATTTTTTCTCAGTGTCTCTGTGTCTTCGAGGTTAGGTTTTGGCTGATCGAAGCCAGCTTGATTGCTCGATTAATTTGGAAAAGTGTAATCGTGGGCGCCACGAAACCATTTCGTGAAGCACTGATTTTATTCCTCCGGCAACTGCGACTTCTCGATCAAATCCTTCGGCGTCGCCGCGCCGCAACCAGGGCAGACGTAATGAAAGTCAACGGGAATATAGGAACGATTGCAAAACGGGCAGGTGATTGGCATCGGCTCTTTTGGGACTTCTTTAACGACTTCCTTTGTCACCTCGCGGGTTTCTACGCGAGTCCCGCCGCCCCCGCCGATGAAGACGGGACCACCGGAATGGTAATGCCCGCCCGACGATGACAAAGAACCGCCGGAGGAACTCGAAGACTTTTGCGAGAGTCCGCCCGCGAGCGCGCCGCCGAACATGCCTTTAGAGGAAGCGCCTTTTGACGAACTCGATGTGGAACGCGAAGAAGACGATTTCCCCGATGAAGAAGAACCCGAGCCTCCATCTTTCATATTTCCGAGCAGGAAGAACAACACAGCCACAATCACCACCGCCGCCAGAGTGACGAAGACAATGATCGCCGTCAAACGGATGGCGCGCGGGATGTTGTACAACTCATAACCATAACTGAACAGGAAGACGCCGCCCACATAGAACGGCGCGAGCAACAGGCAGAGGAACGTACCGGTTGATTCCGCGAGATTGCCCTCGAACCAGGTCAGGTAGGCGATGAATATGATCAGCCCCAACACTGCCAGCGCGATCAACCCGCCGGGGATGAGGATGTGCAACGGTTTCCCCGGCTTGGAATCGTCGTGATCGTACTCGAACACTTCGCGGGTTTTCGCCCGCACCTGCCTCGCCTTGTAATCGGATGTTGTCATTTACTCAAATCCTTCGCCGTGGATTCCATCTGCGCGAGGATCGCCGCCACCTGCCCGCTCGAAACATTGACGCGATACATGTGGTCGAACCCGTCGCCCAACATTATTTTTATTGTACGCCACGAACCGGCCTGCGGTTGCAATTCTCCGCGCGGAATCAAATCCACCGCCTGCCGCCACTGGGGATGAGTCTTCTCGTAGTCGCCGAGCAGGCTCAGGGTCGAGTCGCGCAGCGGAAAGTTGTGCGTCGCCTCCACCCAGCGGGCGTCCTGTTCATCCTCCAGAAGCCAGCGCATAAAGAGCCAGGCCGCCAATTGTTCTTCATCTGTTGATTTCAACATCACATACGACGAACCGTAGACCGCGATCACCCCGCCGCTCGCGCCGGGGAAGGGCAGGACGATCCACTCGTCGCGATTATCAAGGCTTGCAAATGCGCGCGTCACATCGGGCAGTTCGTTCAAACTGACAGTGATAAACAACGCCTCGCGTTTGGCAAAAGATTCAACCGCATTTGCAGACCCCTGCCACGAACAGTTGGACTCGGCGAGTTCGCGCAGAAATTTGAACGCTTCAATGTTTTCCGGCGTGAGGAAGCGATAATTGCCGCCTTCCAACACGCCGCCGTCGAACGCCAACAGCCACGAGTAGGCCGTCATGGGCGCGGTATTCACCAGCCAGCCGCCGGTCGCATCGTTTTCCGCCAATTCATCCTTCTTCATCGAGTCATGCGCGCGGCAGGATTGTGTCCGAAAATCTTCCGCCGCTTCGGGCGCATCCTTGATATTCAAATCCTCCGCCCATGTTTTATTCCACAGCATCACCTGCGCCGCGCGCTGCGCCGGAAGAGCCACGCGGACGTTTCCTGAAATATCCTGACTCCAAATCACATACGGAATGTCCTCCGCATTGATTCCATACAATGGGTCGTCTGCGTATTCCGTCAAATCGCTTGTCACGCCTTCGGCAAACCATGCCTGCGCGTGTTCGGGCAGCGCAATGACCACATCCGGCTTGCCTGTGGTCGGCAGCGCGGCGGTCGTCGCTTCATAAAGATTCGTAAAATTGACCTGACTCTGCGCCGCGACTTTGATGCCCCACTCGTTGCTTTCATTGAATTCCTTGACGAAGGTCTCGAACAGACTCTGCTCCACGCCGTACCACGGAGTCCAGACCGTGATCTCCAACCCGTTCAACGCTTCTTCGCTGACCCCGAGCCGGGTCGCCGCTTCGGGAGTTGGTTCTGCGCTGAGAGCGGGTTCCGTCCCCGTCGCGGGTTCGGGCGTTTCGGAATCAACCGCAACCGGGGTCGTTGTTCCCGTTCCGCAGGCGGAGATAAAGATGGATAGGATGATGAAGAAGGGGAATATTTTTTTCATTGGAAAAATAATGCGTAGTTGGCGCTCTCTTACGCCAACGGGCGCGTATGCGAACGCGCCCCACGCTATTGCGCCAGCAACATGAACGGCACGGGCGTGAACGCGAGAATGAAAACAACGATCATCGCATAAGCGACCGCTTTTCGTTTTGGGTCCAGTTCGGTGATCTGATCCATCGGCTGGGCGTTGACGCGCCCGAGCCAGAAGAGCAGAGCCGCCCACAGCCACCACCCGCTCCAGAAGATTCCGAGGGCAAGCAGGAGACCTACAATAAAAGGAAACGCCTTTTTCGCTTTCTCGCCGAACAGGGCATAGACGACGTGCCCGCCGTCCAGCGTCCCGGCCGGGATGAGGTTGAGCGCGGTGACGAGAATCCCCGCCCAGCCTGCGAACGCCACGTTATGAATGAACACGTCCAAGCCGCCGAAGGGAATCGGGCGACCGGTGAAAAAGTATTGAAGCCAGTAAAGAATCCCCTGCGGCGCGGCGGGCGCGGGCAACAACTGACCGAAGACGATGAATTTGGAGAGCAGATAAATCAGCGAGTTGCCTTCGAGAAAGCCGTTTGGATTCGGTTCGATGGTTCCCAAAGTCGAGAGCGACAACCCGTAGAGCAAAACCGGGATCGCCACGATCAACCCCGCGATCGGTCCCGCCACGCCGATGTCGAACAGGATGCGTTTGTTCTTCGGCGCGCCGCGCATCAGGATCGCCGCGCCCATCGTCCCAAGCGGGCTGAAAGGGAAGGGGATGAAATACGGCAGGGTGGCGGGGGTTTTATGATAGCGGCTCATAAAGTAATGACCGAGTTCATGCGCCAGCAAAATTCCCAGCAGGCTGAGCGCAAAGGGCCAGCCGCTGAAGATGTTCCGCGCGATCAACAGCAATTGACCCAGAAAATCCTGCGGGATGGGTCCCTCAACCTGCGCGCCCGCCATCATCACGCTCAGGACGGTCAGGATGAAGAGAATGATATTGGTGGAGACTTTTTCGGGTCTGGCATCCGCTTGCCTGGGCGCGAGGTATATGACATGCCTGCCGTCTTCGAGGCGAAAATACGGGGAGATTCGGTACGGGTCCAGCGACCCGGCCAAAACGTCGTAGGCGGAGGCGGAGTCTTCATCCAATAAACGGCCGCGGTAGCGCGTCAAGAATCCGTGCGGGCCGCCCTGTTGGGGATTTAGGCTGGTCACATCTTCGACGCGCAGGACGCGCGCGACGAGTTGATTCAAAATTTCAGGTTCGGGGAAGGACATTCATCACTCCAAAGATGTAAAACGTAGGGACGACCCGTTGTGCAAGTGAAGGGTCGCCCTGTTGAATTGACGGGAGTGGATGGGAGTCGAACCCACCGCGACCCGCAACGCGGCCCGCCACAGGTTTTGAAGACCAGGAAGCCCACCGGGACCTAACCACTCCCGCGCGCAAGCATAACCGGGATGGTATCCTTTTGCAAGCGCATCGCATACCGTTGCGCAGGATACGTTCTCTAACGTGTCCCGTTGAAATTTCGCGTCTCGGCGTTGGAGAACGCCGACTACACGGAATAACCTTCGATGATCGGCTGGACTGTATCGGGCGCAAAGAAGAACAACATGAGGATGGCGATGATTGCGCAGATCATACATAGGAAAACAAGCCCGCCCATCAGGATTCCCGCCCATGCCATCGGCTTGCCCGTTTCGCCGTTCTTTCGGATCGTATTCAGCGAGATCGTCCCATAGATCAGGGACAGAAATCCAAAAAGGAAACTGACGGGCAGGCATACGAATCCCGAAAACGGCACGGGCATCATCCCGCCGCAAAAGGCGAGGAGAGTCAGAATCCCAAGCGCAAGGCTGGCGATGGAATGTGAATTTATTCTGGGAGAAGGGTAGATCGGTTCGTTTGATCCCATGATATATAAAAACAAAACCGTCCCCGGCAAGGACGGTTTTCGTTCACAATCAGTTGGGGCGAGAGGATTTGCGCCAGTCCCTCGATGGGGAACTTCCGACCGCAAACCAACCCGCCTCCTCAGATATTCAGTCGGGGCGAGAGGGTTTGCGCCAGTCCCTCGATGGGGAACTTCCGACCGCAAACCAACCCGCCTCCTCAGATATTCAGTCGGGGCGAGAGGATTTGAACCTCCGACCCCTTGCACCCCATGCAAGTGCGCTAGCCGGGCTGCGCCACGCCCCGATTGAGCGACGCGGATTATAGCCGCGTTTCCCCATTATTGCAAATGGAATCTGAGGCGCAGACCATGGACCATCGTCCATCGTCCATCGTCCATCGTCCATTGTCAAAATTGTCAAAAAAACCGCGCTCACCCCTCAGCCTTTATGCTACAATAAGCGCACGGAGTTCCCCCTATGACTGGAATGATAGAGGTCGTGATAGACAGCATCCGCGTGCATTTAATGGCGCCGCAGCGCGTGGTCGTGCTGAGACAGGTTGACGCAGAAAGATACCTCACCATCTGGGTCGGCCCGTACGAAGCGGAGGCGATCACCGTCGCGTTACAGGAAGTGGAAATGGTGCGCCCCTTGACTCACGACCTGCTCAAAAATGTTTTTAAAGCCTTCAATGCCCGCGTTATGCGCGTGGAAATCGTCAAATTGCAGGACGAGATTTATTATGGCAACATCGTCCTCGAAGCCGGCGGGCGCGAAATGCACATAGACGCGCGCTCGTCCGACGCCATCGCCATCGCCGCGCGTTCGCATGTCCCCATCCTCGTCAACCCCTCCGTCATGGATATTGCGGCGATCGAACCGGACCGCGACATACCGGAAACCGGCGTCCCCGCGAAGAAAACTTCCGCCCCTCCCTTAAGTGAAGATGCCAGCGACAGGCTTTCCGTTTTCAAAGACTTCATCGAAAAATTGGATATAGACGACCCCAACAAGGATAAGCCCGACTCGCCCCCCGCCCAGACCTGATCCGCCCCTCATGACCGATATCTACCCCGAAGAATCAACCGCCCCCTCCAGCCCAAGCGTACCGCACAGCCGGGAAGCCGAAGAAGCCGTCGTAGGGGCGGTCTTGATTAACCCCGAAGTCTATTACGACATCGCCCAATTTCTCTCGCCGGACGATTTCTACATCCATCGCAACCGCTGGATCTGGGAAGCGTTCATCCGCCTGCACGAATCGCGCACGCCGATAGACCTGTTGACCCTCTCCGAAGATTTGGAGCGCGCCGGTCAACTGAACGAGATCGGCGGCTCGGCTTATCTGACCTCGCTCATCAACCAGGTGCCGACCTCGCTCAACGCTGAATCCTATGGGCGTATCGTGGAGGAAAACTCCCTGCGACGCCGAATGATCCAGGCCGCGAAACAGATCGCATCCCTGGCTTATAAAGGCGACGCGATTGACAACGTGATGGGCGAGGCGGAGAAAGCCGTCTTCGGCGTCAGCGAGCGGCGCAACAAGCACGACTTGCAATCCATCCGGACGGTTCTCTCCTCCTACTACGACCGCATTGACGACCTCTCGAAACGCCCCGAGGATTTTCACGGCGTCCCAACCGGTTTCTACGACCTCGATAAATTACTGAATGGGTTGCAGCCTTCGGATCTGCTCATCATTGCGGGCAGGCCGGGTCAGGGAAAAACAGGATTCCTGCTTTCGGTCGCCAAGAACGCCGGGCTGACTCACAAAAAACACGTCGCCATTTTTTCACTCGAAATGTCGAACGAGCAGGTTGTCCAGCGTCTTATCGCGCAGGAGACCGGCATTGACTCACAGCGATTGCGAACTGGCAAACTGCTCGAAAACGAATGGCCCCTGTTCACCCACGCCATCGAAGTCTTCTCCGACACGCACATCTTCCTCGACGACACGCCCGCCATCACCCCCCTGCAATTGCGGACGAAGTGCCGCCGCCTGCACATGGAGTATGGACTCGACCTGGTCATCGTGGATTACCTGCAATTGATGAGCGGCGACACGCGCAACGACAACCGCGTGCAGGAGGTCTCGCAGATCTCGCGCAATCTCAAAGTGCTGGCGCGCGAGTTGAACGTCCCTGTCCTCGCCGCCGCGCAGTTGAGCCGCGCCGTCGAGCAACGAACGGATAAACGCCCCGTCCTTTCGGATTTGAGGGAGTCGGGATCTTTAGAGCAGGATGCCGACATCGTCATGTTTATCTACCGCCCCGATCAATACGAGAAGGACACCGACAAGCACAACATCGCGCAGATTATCGTCTCGAAGCATCGCAACGGTCCCGTCGGCGAGATCGAGTTGATCTTCCGCGGCGCGCTGGCAAAGTTCGAGAACGCGGCGACGAAGGTGTTTCGACCGAACGAGTAGGTTATCGTCATTGCGAGTGGCGCTCTTCCCGACGAAGCAATCTCGCCGTATACCAGGGGATTGCTTCGCTTCGCTCGCAATGACAACATATCCCATGCTTCCCTTCCCCGGCTTCACCTCCTCTGAGACCTTCACGCAGATCCCCGATTCGTTTTTGGGGTTGATGAACGGCATCGAAGACATCGCCGAATTGAAGGCGACGTTGTACGCTCTCTGGCGCATCGAACGCATGGAGGGGAATTTCCGCGCGATGCGCGAGGACGATTTCGAGGAGAATGCTTTGGGCTTGGGGATGGAGGAGATTCGGCGCGGGCTGGGAAAAGCCGTCGAGAGGGGCACCCTGCTTCGAGCGGAGAATGAAGCGGGCGTTTTTTATTTCCTAAACTCGCCGCGCGGAAGATTATCCGCCGAGGCGTTTATCAAAGGTCAATGGCGCGATGCGATGCGGGCGTACATCCCCAACAAATCGAATGCGTTCAAGTTGTATGAAGAGAACATCGGCGCGTTGACTCCATTGCTTTCAGATATGTTGAAGGAAGCCGAAGCGCTTTACCCGGCGGCTTGGTTCGAAGAGGCGTTCGAGATCGCCGTCAGCCGCAACGTGCGCAATTGGAAATACATCGAGGCGATTTTGCGGCGCTGGAAGGAAAACGGAAAAGATGAAAGAAGAGATTCAAAAGACTCTGTCACGGATGCCAAACGATACACCGAAGGCGAGTTCTCCGAATTCTTCAAACGCGATTAACCGGGTGAGACCGCTCGGCGACCCGAACTGCCCGCATTGCGGCGGCGCGGGGTATGTGCGTTACGACGTGCCGGTGGGCGACCCGCAGTTTGGAAAATTGGAGACCTGCATCTGCCGCGCAAAGGATGTGGCGGAGGCGGCGCGCTCGCGTTTGTTTGCGTTGAGCAATTTGAGCCGGCTGAGTCATTTGACCTTCGAGAATTTCAGCCCGACGGGGAACGAGAAGGCGAAGTTTATGTCTTTGCAAGAGCGCGATAATTTGCGGACTGCGTTCGAAGCGGGCGAAGACTTTGCCAGAAATCCAAAGGGCTGGCTTTTGCTGGAAGGCGGCTATGGATGCGGCAAGACCCATCTTGCGGCGGCGATTGCAAATTTTGCCGTGTCCAATGGAATGCCGACCCTGTTCATCACCGTGCCGGATTTATTGGATTCTTTACGCTTCGCCTACGACGATCCTGAAACCACCTTCGAGCAGCGCTTTGAAGAAATCCGCAACGCGGGTTTGTTGATTTTGGACGACTTCGGCACGCAGAACGCCACGGCCTGGGCGCAGGAAAAATTGTTCCAGATCATCAACTATCGTTACATCAACAAACTGCCGACGGTCATCACCACGAATTTGATGCTGGATGAGATCGAAGGGCGCATCCGCTCGCGTTTGCAGGATGAAGGCTTTGTAACGCACCTCAAGATTCTCGCGCCCGATTACCGCCGTCCTGAAGAGACGAGCAACCCCGGCATCTCGATGCTGACTCTTCCTGAGATGAAGGCGATGACCTTCAAGACCTTCCACCCGCGCGACGATGAAGTTGGGACGGAAGCCGTGACCACGACCACGACCGAAAAGACCGATAAATTCGGCAACAAGGTCAAGGACAGGGAGATCACGCGCATCAAGATCACGAAGGACGACGTGAAGACTCTGCACGACGCGCATAACGCGGCGGTGGAGTTTGCCGAAAAACCCGAAGGCTGGCTGGTTTTCCTCGGTCAATCGTTCAGCGGCAAGACCCATCTCGCGGCGGCGATCGGCAACTATCGCATCGGACTGGGCGGGCAGGCTTTGCTCGTCGAAGTGACATCCCTGCTCGATTATCTGCGCCAGACCTTCGGCAAAAATTCGGATGTCTCGTTCGACCGCCGCTTCCATGAGATCCGCACCACGCCGCTTTTGATTCTCGACGACTTAAAAGAAGGCGGCGCGGCATCGGTCTGGGCGGAGGATAAACTTTACAGCGTGCTGAACTATCGCTACAACGCGCACCTGCCGACAGTCATCACGTCCACCCTGCGCCCCGAATCGTTTGCCCTCAGTTACCCGAACCTATGGAACAAACTGCTCGACCCCGAAAAATGCCGGGTGGCGGCGATCAATATGCCGCCGTATCGCAGGGTGGCGAAGGGAAACAAAACCTCGAGCAAGAAAAAGTGATTTCATAGCTCGACTCAACCTCAGCCTTGATGACCTTACACTTTGTTTTTAGGACGCGGAAAACGCGGATGAACGCAGATTTTTTTGACAAAACATCCGAAAAGACGCCTTGAATCCGCGTTTTTCGCGCTCGTCCGCGTCCTGATTTTAAGAGTGTAAGGTTATCAGGTACACGGATTTGACGGATTGCACGGACTGGCGCGGATTTAATAACCCACCTTACGCAAGATGGCATTTGGTTAGAAAATGCGCCTGCCGATGAGTCTGTGACCGTCCACGAATAGGCGCGCCAACATTCGCGAATTCGTGACTTTATTCGTGGACGGTTCGTGAGGATGGCAAAAGTGCGTAACATGAGTAATTAACTTCCCGCAATGTCGTTGCGAGCCGCCGCTCTTGGTCTTTGGCGGCGAAGCAATCTCCATATCAGCGAGGGGATTGCTTCGGGCGAAGAGCAAGAGCGCCCTCGCAAAGACATGGCTCGGCGGCGGGTGAGGGAAATTATATTTTTATGAACCCTAAGGGAAAAAGCATGGCAAGCCCAAAACTTCATCTTGGCAAGAACGCCCTGTATCATGCTCCAGCATCAAGCGGATGAGGCGTTTTGCGGCGGGGATCGGTTTTGGGATGGGAATCAAATTTCCGGCGGCGTCCAATCCAATTTGCCGGATTATAATCAGCCTGCGGCGGAAAAGCCGCTCAGTATTCGCCTCGAAAGGAAAACAAAATGGGACTCTTCGGCTTCGGCAAGAAAGCAAACAAGAATGCGCCCGTCCTCTCCGCGGAGGAGACGCGCGCGAAGATTTTGGAACTGAATCGCGATACCGCGCCGTATCAAATTATTGACGGCGCGGAGAAAGGCGCGGACCTGATCGCGGAATGGAAGATCGTGGACGCGCGCTGGTATCAGGTTTTTGCGAAGGCAAACCTGACAAAGGTATTCCGCATCTACATGAAGTTCGACCCGGCGAAACATGAAGTGCGCGCAAAGGACGAGGAATTTACGGTAACGTGGAATGCGGGCATCCCGGCGCTTTCCCTGTCCGCCTCCAAATTTCAGGGACAGATGACCTCGGTGGAGTTCGGCGCCGCCTACGCCTTTACCGAGGAATTCAAACCCGGCATGGTCTATAACTATCGCTTCAATACCAATGAGATCAAAAAACCGATTCAGGAGGCGGTCGCGGCATGCGGCTGGAGATACAAGGGCGTGGCGTTCGGAAAACTGTGATCGCAAAGAAACGCCGGAATTCTGACACATTTCAGGAAATCAACATGACCACAATTGACCTCACCATCCACAAAGACCGCCGCGCCCGCGCCGTTCAACGCGCCAGGGAACGCAACATCATCATCCCCACCTACGCCCAGATGAAAGACCCTTCAAAAATTCCCGCGAAAATAAAAGAGGAATTGAAAGGGATCGGGTTGTGGGATATTCACCCCCGGAATCTTTTCCGCATCACTTGGAAGAATCAACCCACCGCCTCAGGCGGCGCTTATGGCGGAGTCAATTTTCTCGAACTTCCATCTTCGCTGACGGGAGTCCGCGCCCGCATCGTCGCCATCGTCGGCAAGTGGTTTCCAACCGGTGCGCATAAAGTCGGCGCGGCGTTCTCATGCCTTGTGCCTCGCTTGGTCACCGGACAATTCGACCCGACCACGCAGAAAGCCGTGTGGCCCTCCACCGGCAATTACTGCCGCGGCGGCGCGTATGACTCGGCCCTGCTCGCCTGCGAATCCATTGCGATATTACCCGAGGGCATGTCGAAGGAACGCTTCGAGTGGCTGGAAAAAGTCGCAGGCGAGACGATCAAGACTCCCGGCTCGGAATCGAACGTGAAAGAAATCTTCGACAAATGCTGGGAGTTGAGAAACTCGGGGCAGGATTTGATGATCTTCGACCAGTTCCAGGAATTTGGCAATTATCTCTGGCATTACGAAGTCACCGGCCACGCCATGGAGGAAGTCTTCAGGCAGGTGGCGGGGAAGAACGGCAAATATCGCGGCATGGCTTCGGCGACGGGCTCGGCAGGCACGATTGCCTCCGGCGACTACATGAAGCAGTTATTCCCCGATTCAAAGATCGTCGCCAGCGAAGCCCTGCAATGCCCGACCCTGCTCGAAAACGGATTCGGCGCGCATCGCATCGAAGGCATCGGCGACAAGCATGTGCCCTGGGTGCATAACGTCAAGAATACCGACGTGGTCACCGCCATTGACGATAACGCCGTTGTGAATATTGCGCGTCTGTTCAACGAAGAAAACGGACGCGCCCATCTCGTCAAACAGGGCGTTCCCGAATCTCTAATCTCCAATCTCGACTTACTGGGTTTCTCCGGCATCTCGAACGTGCTTTCCTGCATCAAAGCCGCCAAATACTACGAGATGGGCGAGGACGATATCATGCTCACCATCCTGACCGACTCGATGGAACTCTATCGCTCCCGCCTGCATGAAATGCATCAGGAATTCGGCGAATACAGCGAAGCCAACGCCGCCGCCGACTTCGCCCGCTACCTGCACGGTCAGTCCACGGATAACATGCTTGAACTCCGCTACACCGACCGCCGCCGCGTGCATAATTTGAAATACTACACCTGGGTCGAACAGCAGGGCAAAACGTACGATGAAATTCAGGCGCAATGGTATCAGCCCGATTACTGGACGAACGTCCAGAAGCAGGCGGATGAGATTGACGAGTTGATCGTGGAGTTCAATAAGGAAGTGGGTTTGAAGTAATACCGCAGAGGCGACCCGTCAGAGTCCTGGAGAACCTTGGAATGTAAAGGGAGGGTCGCCCAGTGGTTTGCAAGGGCGACCCTCCTTTGGCGCAACGAGGTTCTGTCAAATTGGGACGGGTCGCCCCTACGCAGTTGCGGTAACAACTCAAATGGAATGATGGCGGCTGTAAGTCGGAATGGCATTCCGACTTACTTCACTCACCTTACGCGGCCAATCCCGAAGGGATGATATGGCTTGTTGCCGAATAGGACACCCTTCGGGGTTGGATGATACAAAATCGCCCAATCTATAATCATGCGACCCCTTCGGGGTCGGCGCTGGGCGCGCAAGGTGAGTTACTTCATTTAACAGGAGCCCTTATGCTGTCGCCGCCTCCTTCACGTTCACCGCTACGGATTTGGGGAGCGGCTTCATCCCGCACAGCCAGCGGACGACGTTCACGCGGCGGATGAGGAATTCGTAAATCGTCATAATGGCGGCGAACGAACTGACAAAGATGACCGCCCATTTTGCGAAGTCGGGGATCGCCCAATTGACGACGAAGTAACCGATGACCAACAGGACGGTCTGATGCAGGATGTAGAATCCCATCACCGCTTCGTTGGCGTATTTGTGGAAGGGGTTGGTGAAGTTCAGGTATTGCATTCCAAGACCGAGGAAGGCGGGAAGCAGAGAGCAGGCGCTCAAGATCCAGAAGGCGTCGGCGAAAGCATCCGCAGGTTCGGCGAGGGCGGGAACGGCGATGAGAAGCATATAGATCGTGGTGAGGAGCGCGCCCACAGCGAGGTTGTACCAGCGCATCCGCTTGAGGCTGGCTTGCAGGCGGTCGGATGAGGCGATGACGAAGCCGTAGATCAGGAAGAACGGATAGTAGAGGAAGGGCCAGCCGCCCGAGCCCGCTTCCCAGTCCGTGTCGGAGACGAAGAGGTGGAGGGTCAGAATCGGGATGGACAGGACCAGCCACGAGGTCCAGGGAGAGGCGATGAGGTTCGCAATCTTATCCAGCGCGTTGCCTCCGCTTCCCTTCATCCAGCAAAAGAGCGGGTAGAAAATCACAAGGTAGATCAGCAGGAAGAACACGTACCACATGTGCATCCCGACGAAGGCAAAGTTGCCCGCAGAGCCGTCGCCGAGGTAGGGACCTTCGAAGTAATGCGGCAGGAAGGCGAAGAACGAGCCGTTGAATTGTCCGTGCGTGATGCGTTCGAGGTAAACCTGCAAGGGCGAATACGTGAAGACGGCAACGACGAGCGGGACGAGCAGGCGCAGGGCTTTATCTTTGAAGAACGTCCCGGCGCCGCCCTTGTTCATGGCATAGAAGGCGCTCGCGCCCGAAATCAGGTAGACGATTGGCATCATCCAGACGAGCATGAAACTCTCGAAGGCGGTGGCGGCGTCGTTGGTGACGGGGTTCTTGACGTGCCAGTACCAGTGGTCGAAGAAGCGGATCGAGTGGAAGAGAAAGACCGAGAGGATGGCGATAATTCTCAACCAGTCGAGGTCGTAACGGCGAATTGAAGCGGACATGATATTTCTCCTTTTTGTATGCGATTTGCAAATTGGTTTTCACAAAGCCGCCAGCACATGTATGACGATGTCGGCGGAGAAGTGCGCGATCATTGTGGATTCAAGCCCGCGTTTCCAGTAGAGATACCCAAATAGGATGCCAGCCAGCCCGTTCAGGGCAATGGCGCGAAGCGTCACCCAGAACGTGAGGGGAACCAGCCCCATTGTGGCGGGTAAATGCCCAAGCCCAAAAACGACAGCGGCGAGGATGTTCGCAATCCAGAAAACGAGGCGGGTTGGTTTTCCTTCGGCTGTTTTCGAGATGAACGACCCAAGCCACGCCAGCAGGGAGAGGAGGAAGAGGCGGATCAAAACCTCCTCCACGATGCCGCCGTAGAACGAGGCGAGGAATCCCATCCATGCGGCGGGTTGGGCGGCTGGCACATTCAGCGCGGCGGCGGAAGCGCCCAGTTCGCGCATCATGGCAGGCTGAAAGATGAAGGCTTCCAGCAGGATGACGGAAACGGACGTTGCGATTCCCAACAGGACGCTGACGGGAAGAACGGCTCGAATCTTGTCGGCAGTGGATTCGCCCCCGAACCACGCCTCCAGGATCGGCGCTCCAAGCCCGATGCGTTTTGCAAGCAAAAGCCCGGCGGCTGTGGAAACTCCGAGTACGAAGATATTCCGCAGAATCTGGACGCCGGGCGAAGCCTGTAAGACAGGCGGCAGTGGGCGTCCCGTCCCGCTTTGGAGCGCCAGCGCGTAAGGAAGGACGGCGATCGCGGCGAAGATGGCCGCAAACCAGAGTGCGAAAAAGACCTTCCAGTCGAACGTTTTATTCACAGTCATTTTCATAAATCAGTTTTCCTTTCTCAAAAGCGTTGCGCCCAGCCCCAGCGCCCAAGGAATGGACAGCGTCAATACGACGATCCCAAGCGGGGGGAGCAGGCTCATGCCGCCCATCGCCAAGCCGAGGATGCAAAGCCAGCGCGGCAGGTTGGCGGTCTTGAGGAACGCCCAGTTCACCGGCAAATACCAAAATCCATTGACGAAGATGGCCGCCATGCCAAGAAGCCCAATCAATTCGTTTAGAAGTCCATGCAAGACATAGGCGGTTATTTCAAACTGCCTGTACGTTCCGCCCAATTGACCTCCCGCCCCCAATGGAAGCAATGTGAAGGTCGAGGCTTGCGATACGGCGAACAGACTCAGGCTGGCATTGGCAAGCAGGAGGGCAATGGAGAACAGCCCAAAAAACAGGGCGGTTTTCATGCCGCGAGGCGCTTGGCGTCGCAGGCGATGGTACATGGCGATCACAAGAACCGAGGCGGTAACCGCCGAAGCAAACTTCAGCAAATCCTGAAAGATGAGCGGCGCGGGATTCTCGAGCGCAAGCCGGGCGAGAACTGCCTTATCCATCAGCGCGGCGGGGCCGATCCAGCCAAAGGCGACGATCAGGGAGACGAGCGCCAAAACCGCGTTGACGAGGGCGGCGACTCCTCCCGCTTTTTGCAGGGTTGATTGGGTGAACTTCATTTTCTACTTTCCTTTCCACCGAGGACGCATGTTACGCGACGGACGTGGAATTCAAAATGGCTTGAACGATTGTTTTCACCGGCGCGCCTTTGACGAGAAAGGCGTCCACGCCGGATTGTTTTGCTTTCTCACGCGCCGATTCGTAATCGTGGACGGTGAGCGCGACGATTTTGCGCGCGGGGTATTTCGATTTGATCCGCTGTGCCGCTTCGTATCCATCCATGAAGGGCATTTCCAAATCCATGAGGAGGATGTCGGGTTGGAGGGATTCGGTCAGGCGCAGGGCTTCGGCTCCATTGGGGGCTTCGCCGACGATCTCGATCCCGTCAAAGAGGCTCAGGGCTGCGCGGAGGTCGCGCCTTGCTTCTTCGGCATCGTCCACGAGCAGGACTCGAACGGGGGCCATGAGTCACCCTCACGCGAGAAAATACAGGGGGGCGTAATTTGATTCATCCACTTCGGGGATGGATTGAACGAACCGGGGTAGCGGCGCGAGCAATTCCCGCTCCAGTTCGTCTTCGTCGAAGTCGAAGCCGTAATCGCGCGGGTCGGCAAAGATCGGCGCGTCGGGCGCGAGGACGAAGTTACAAAGCGTCATGGGGAAGGTCAGGGTTTGCGCGTTCATGGGAAATTCCTTTTCGTATGTCCCCACTATAAGCATTTCCCCTCTTTGGCGCATCTGGCGCGGGAATGAAACCGCCCTCGTCTGGAGGGCGGTTTTGCGAACTAGGTCTTAAGATGTAGGAGTAGGTCTGAAGATGGAGCGCCGCCTCAAATTAGTCGAGCAAAAAAACCTCAACGCGAATCACGCGAAAGATTCGAATAACGCGAATCCTTCCACAGGCTCAGGTCAGGTTTTTCGCGCAATTTCGCCCAATTTGTGTCTTTCGCGTTGAAAAGGGCGCAAAGTGAACTTTGCGGTACTCATTAGTTTTGCGGCGGTCTCAACTGCGCGATCAACGAGCGCAGTTGGGAGAGGGAGTCTTCGGTCATTTTTTGCAGGCGATCCAATTGTTCGGGGACGCGGGCAGGGTCGCGCTCCAACAACAGACGCGCGGACTGCGACGTAAGCGTGATGGAAAAAACCGCCTGGCTGACCGAGTCGTGCAGTTCGCGCGCGAGGCGGTTGCGTTCGCGCGCCGCCGCCAGTTCCTCGGCTTGCGCGGCGTGTTCCTGCAACTTCGCATGAGCGGATTGCAAATCCGCGAGCAGGCGCAGGCTTTCGGCTTCGTCGGACTGCGTTTGCGCAAATAAAAAATCGTACGAGATCAAAAATGCGCCGACCGCAAGGTAAAGCAGAATCAACGCCGTTCCGCCCAGCCAGCCCATTCCAACGATCAGCGTGACGGACAGCAAAAGGATGAGCGCCGTCATCCACACAGCCGCCGTCCGCCGCGAAAAAGCGCGCGCCGCCTGCAACCCAAGCGGGACAACCATCAGGCAGGTGATGTCGGTAAACGGCCGCAGGTTGGCGGCGGCAATCACAACGACGGACTGCACGGGGATGTAAATCAACGCAAAGCGCGGGAAGCGCCTCGACAGCCACGGCTCCATTCCATACAAAACCGCGTACAGCGCAAGAAGCGAGATCAGAACGCCGAGCGCGGTCATCCCCTGAAAGTGGATCAATGCGCGGACCGCCACCACCGCGATGATGATGAACCCGATCAGGTGACTGCCCTGATAGCCCGCCCGCTTCATTCGCCGCCCCCAGCCTGATTCTGCTTAACGAAAATTTTCGTCCCCCGATCCGGATTCGACTCAACCGAAAACCGCCAGCCCATCTCCGCCGCGCGCTCCGCCATGCCGGCCAGCCCCAAATGCCCGCGCTGGTTCGAAACTGCCTGCGGATCGAATCCCCTGCCGCGGTCTTCGATTTCCAGCGAAGAACTTTCGCCGCGCAACTTCAATCGCACCGTCGCTTCGCGCGCGCCGCTGTGTTTGACGATATTGGTCAGCGCCTCGTTGACGATGGAATACAACCCCAGCGCCTCCGCCTCGGAGAGAACCGCTTCACTTTGTATTTCCAGCGAAACCCGCAACCCGTCGCGAGCCGCGCGTTCATCCGCAAGACGCCGCAGGGCGGAGGGCAGGCCTTCGTCCGCAAGCGAGCGCGGCTTCAACTGCGAGACGAGGGATTGGATCTCGCTCAAAGCGTTTGCCGAAAGTTCCTCGAGGCGGACCAACTGTCCCGAAGAACGAAGCGGATCTTTATCCAATAAAAGACTGGCGGATTGCGCGGCGAGATTCATGCTGAAGACCGTCTGCGTGACCGAGTCATGTAAATCGCGCGCGAGGCGGTTGCGTTCGCGTTCCACCGCGAGGTTTGCCGCCTGGTCGGCGTATCCTTGAAGCTGGCGATGGGCGCTTTGCAGTTCGTCGAAGGCGCGTTGATTTTGCGCGCGCGCCGATTCGGCTTTCAGAACCTGGTAGGCATAACCGCCGAAGAGCAGGCAAATGCCGCTGTAGAGAATTCCCATCGCCAGGCCGAAGAGGCGGCCTTCCTCGGAGAACTGCATGACGGCGAGGATGGCGATTGAAAATGCCGCAATCCACGCGTACCCAAAGCGCCTGCCGAAAAAGACGACCGCATCGAGGCTGAGCGGGATGAAGAGCAGGTTGAAAAAATCTTCGTAGGTGGATTTGTCGAGCAGGAAGATGACGAGGGTGCATTGAAGTAGCAGATAGATCGCGCCGCCCCAAAGTCGGGAGACTTTGGAGTCCGCCCAAAGGAACGCAACGCGGAGTCCTGAGCCTGTCGAAGGATAACCCGACGTTGCAAGGGTTTTGACGACAAGCAATAAGCCATACGCTGCGAGCAAACCCATCACCGCGCTGAAGCGGACGTTGCCCCAAAACAACCCCGCGCCGCGCAAGGCGACTGCGGCGAAGATCAAATAAACGCCGAGGGTTCGCATCAGGTTTATCCGGGATTATCTACCATTACATCGCAAAGTTGCTCCCAGCGCCGTCCTCGGCGCTGGGCTTCCCGCGTGACACGCCGCCGCCCATAGGGGGCTTCGCACAGGACGGCGGCTTGAGCAGTCAACATCAATCCCTGTCTGTGACGATGCCGCGCCGCAGAGCATAGACGGCGGCTTGCGTGCGGTCGTCGAGATTCAACTTGGCGAGGATGGCGCTGACGTGAGTCTTGACGGTCTTTTCGCTGATGACCAGTTTCGCGGCGATGTCGCGGTTGTTCATCCCGTCGGCGATGAGTTGCAGAACTTCGCGCTCGCGTTCGGTCAGCCCGGTTTCAGAGTCGGCGGCGCGTCTCGTCGCGGAAGATTCGCCTGCCGCGACGGCGTTCATCAATTTTTTCGCCGCGTCGGGATGCAACTGCACCCTGCCCAGATGCGCTTCGCGCACGGCTTGAACCAATTCGTTTGGCGGAATGTCCTTCAATAAATATCCCTGCGCCCCGGCGCGAATGGCGGGCAGGACTTTCTCCTCCTCGCCGAAACTGGTCAGGATGATGATGCGCGAGTTTGGGCTGGCTTCCATGATCTTCGATGCGGCTTGTATCCCGTCCATTTCGGGCATGACCAGATCGAGCAGGACGATGTCGGGCTGGGTCTGCTTCGCCAGTTTCACCGCCTCCACGCCGTTGCCCGCCTCGCCCGCCACTTCGATGGACAGGTCGGCGGCTTTTTGCAATTCCAAAAACGTCCGCAGTCCCTGGCGCACCATCGCGTGGTCGTCCACAATCAGGACGCGGATCAACTCGCCCATTGTATCCTTCGGTTTCGTCATTCGGCGCTCGCTTTCGTTGATGTTCACACTATAAGGGAAAAGAACCGAAAAATCAAATGCCGTATAATCAGCCCATGCTCAAACCGACGGATCTGGTTTTGGTCTGCCTGATTCCCGCGCCGCGGGATTTAGAGATCGCCCGCCTGCTGGGATGGTACAGGATCCCGTTGCGGAGCGCGCCCAAAGTTGTCAGCGTGGATTATCTCGCGTTCTACCAACCCGCCTCCTTCGGCGAAAGAGGCGGGCGGGTCGAGTTCATCGCCCCGGTTCATGGGCACGAGTTGACAACGAGAGGCGAACTGCTCAAAGACGAGGCAGATCATCCGCGCGCGAGGGAAGAATATTTCAAGATTCAATTGGGGGCATTGGAGAAATTGCCCGAGCCGATTCACACCGACAAATGGAAGCGGTTGACTTTCCTCTATTCGACCGGCGAATACCTGCTGAACGCAAAAACGCTTAACGATCTCGTGATCGAAGGCGAAGAAAGAAACCTGCTTTGGAAAAGCCTGCGTGAACGGGCTGAGAGCGAACCGTTGTACAAGGTTGACCTGCCCGAAGCGGACATCCCGCTGGAGGCGTTGATGGCATTGCTTGGTATCAAGGACATTGCGGGGGATTACGATTAACTGAATTGTCAGAAAAACGCGGCAGGGCGTCCTTGCCCCGACATTGCAGAAGTGTTACACTTTGAGAGATGCCCGCAGATTTAATGGTCGTCACCCCCTCCGCCAGCCTCGGCGAAGCGATTCGTCGTTCGCTGGAGGATACGAAGTTCTACCGGGTGCATGTCGTCAATAACAAAGCGTCCGCCATCGTCAAGGCGAACCAGATCGGCGCGCCCATCGCCCTGCTCGACCTCGCCCTCGGCGAAGAGTGGGCGCTTGAGATCGGCGCCGCCCTGCGGACTGTCAGCCCGAGCATCAACCTGGTCCTGCTCTGTGAAGAAACCGGCGCTCCCCCGCCGCTCGATCCGCTTCGCCCATGGATTATGGTGCGAAAACCGTTCAGGATGTCCGATTTTATGAACGCTCTCAGCCAACCCCAGCCTTCCACGCCTTCCGGTTCGATGTCGTCAAACACGATGCAGTATCTGCCGTGGTTGAGCGACCCGAACAAAGCCGCGCAACATCTCACGCGGCTGACATTGGAATCCTCGGCGCAAGCCGCGTTGATCACCCAGCGCAACGACCTATGGGCATACGCGGGCGGACTTTCTCAAGGCGCGGCAAAGGAAGTGGCGCAGACCGTCACCCGCAACTGGGACGGGCAAAAGGGATCGGACCTGCTGCGCTTCATCCGGCTGGAAAGCACGAAAGCCGAACACATGCTGTACGCCACGCGGCTCACTTCGGACTCGGTTCTGGCTCTGGTCTTCGACGCGGAGACTCCCTTTAGCACGATCCGCGCCCAGGCGGGCAAACTGCTGGGCGATTTCGGCAGCGAAAAGCCCGACGCGCGCAATCAAACCCAGGTCGCGGACAGTTACCCCGACGAAGCCGAGCCGGACATCCCGCCCATCACGAACATCCTGGCAGACATCCCCGCCCCCAACCCCGAGCCGCTGACCACGCGCGATTTCAACCTCCCCCATAAAAAGGAAAAGTTCGACCCAAACCAGACTCGCGTCTCGGATTCGCTCTCCGACGCTTCGGTCTTCAGCCGTGAGCCGTCTCCCGCCATCAGGCGTCAGCCCCGGGTGGAGATCGAGCCGGCGAACAGGGCGCAGATTTCCTTCGACGAAGTGGATGTGACCGCCCCCTCACGACCCAAATCGAGACCGGAGACTCCCATCGCGCGTCCGTTGCCAGGCGAAAACGACACGACCCGCGAAAGCCCGACCACCGAAGCCGCGCGCAAACTAATCCCGGAACCGGTTTCCGCCGGTTTGTATCACCTGACGTACGCCTGCCTGCTCGTGCCGCGCTTTTCGACTCATTACATAACCGGCGATCTCTCAGACCATCTCAGTGAGTGGCTGCCGAATATTTGCATCGCCTTCGGCTGGCGGTTGGAATATCTCGCCGTACGACCCGAATATTTGCAGTGGGTCGTGAACGTCCAGCCGAACACCTCGCCCGGTCATCTGATGCGCATCATGCGTCAACAGACCTCGGAAAAAATATTCGGCAATCACCCGCGCATTAAAAGGGAAAATCCTTCCGGCGATTTCTGGGCGCCCGGCTATCTCATCATGGGCGGATCGCAGCCCCACCCGCCGCAGCTTGTCCGCGATTACATCCGCCAGACCCGCCAGCGTCAGGGGCTGGAGGATATGCCGTCGGGGAGATAAGCCCCCAAAACATACGTTCTAAAATAAAAAACGCAGAGTATAATTTGCTCTGCGTTTTATTTTTCCAGCCGACCTGCAATCTGCCATTCAGCAAATTCCTGGACACCGACATGCCCCCCACCCTTTACCTCATAGACGGACACGCCCTCGCCTACCGCATGTACTTCGCCCTGACTGCGGGCGGAAGCAGTCAACGCTGGCAAAATTCCAAAGGCGAGCCGACTGCTGGCATTTATGGCTTTGCGCGCGAACTCATCCGCGTGCTGGAACAGGAGAAACCGGAATATCTCGCCGTGGCATTCGACGTCGGCAAAACCTTCCGCGACGAGATTTTTCCCGAATACAAAGCGACGCGCGAGAAAATGCCCGACGACCTGCGCCCGCAAATTGCGCGCATCCGCGAGATGGTGGATTTTTTCAACATCCCGCGCCTCGAAATGGACGGCTACGAAGCCGATGACGTATTGGGCAGTGTGGCAAAAATCGCCGCGGAAAAGGGGCTGGGAGTCAAGATCATCACCGGCGACCGCGATCTGCTGCAACTGGTCAACGAACGCACGGCGGTTCACCTCGCAGGCGACGACCGGTCTTATGTCACCGAGGCGGATGTGGCAAAGAAACTGGGAGTAAAACCAAATCAGATCGTGGATTACAAAGCCATCGTCGGCGACACGTCCGACAACATTCCCGGCGTGAAGGGCGTGGGCGAAAAGACCGCGGTTGCGCTGCTCGAAAAGTTCGGCACGCTGGACGCGATCTACGAGAATCTAAGCCAGGTGGAAAAACGCTGGCAGGGAAAATTCGAGACGAACAAAGAGACAGCCTATCTCAGCCGCGACCTGGCGCGCATCCGCACGGATTTGAAGATTCAATTCGACTTCGAACACGCCAAGGTCATTCCGTTCGACGGCGCGAAACTGGAAGCCTTCTTTAAAGAGATGGAATTCAAAACGCTGTTGGCGAAGGTTCCGGTCATCAGCGGGGCGATTCAGGAATCATCTTCCACTGAAACCTCGCGCCGGGGACGGCGCGAGGAGCAGGCAGGCAGGGGGCGGCGCGGGGAGGGCGCAGGCAAAGCCGGGCAGATGACGATGTTCGAGGTAGCGGCTCAACCCATCGTTGTCGAGATCAAACCATCGAAGATCGAAGTCGTCATCGTGGATACGCATGAAAAGCTGAAAAGTCTCGCGCAGGAACTCGACAAAGCCAAAGTCATTTCCTTCGACACCGAAACCACAGGCACGGAGGAAATGCTGGCAGAGTTGGTCGGCATCTCGCTCTCGGTCAAGGAAGGGCAGGGGTATTACATCCCGGTCGGGCATAACGCTGGCAACAACCTTCCGCTTAAAAAAGTTATCGAGGCGCTCGCGCCCGCGATGACGAACCCGAAGATCGGCAAACTTGCGCATAACGCCAAATACGATTACATCGTACTGGCGCGTCACGGGTTGACCGTCTCGCCGCTTGCGTTCGACACCATGCTGGCGGAGTTCATCGTGGACCCGTCCTCGCGCAACCTCGGCTTGAAAAATCTCGCCCAGTTCAGGCTGGGCGAAGAGATGACCCACATCGAAGAGTTAATCGGCAAGGGCAAGAAGCAGGTCAGCATGGCGGAGGTTTCAATCGAAGCCGTCGCAAATTATGCCGCCGCCGACGCGGAAAACACTCTGCGTTTGATGCCCCTTGAAGAGAAGGAATTGGAGCGCGTCAACGGGAGAAAAATCCTCGACGAGATAGACATGCCGCTCACCGCCGTCCTCGCGGAGATGGAAATGACCGGCGCGTTGATAGATACAAAATTCTTCAGCGGGATGTCAGAAGAACTCGCCGCGCGTCTCGGCGAAATCGAAAGGGAAATCTACGCCCACGCGGGCAAGACATTCAACATCAACTCGCCGCAACAGTTATCGGATGTGCTGTTCAACCACCTGCGGCTCGAACCGCCCGACAAGGGGCGCAAAACCGCGACGGGTTTTTATTCCACCTCGGCGGACGTGCTGGACGCGATGCGCGGGCAACATCAAGTGATGGATTTCATCCTTGAACAGCGCGAACTCTCGAAGCTCAAGTCCACTTATGTGGACGCGCTTCCCGCCGCGATCAACCCCGCCACCGGAAGAGTCCACACTTCCTACAGCCAGATCGGCGCGGTGACGGGGCGGCTGTCGTCGAATAACCCGAACTTGCAGAATATTCCCATCCGCACGGAGACGGGAAGAAGAGTCCGCAACGGCTTCATCGCGGATAAAGGCAACCTGCTCCTCTCGGTGGATTACTCGCAAATCGAACTGCGCATTGTCGCGCACATGGCGGAAGACGAAGCCATGCTGGCGGCTTTTCGCGCCGGGGAAGACATCCACGCCACAACGGCGGCGGCGGTGTACGATGTATCTCTGACGGAAGTCACCAAGGATATGCGCCGCCACGCCAAGGCGATCAACTTTGGGTTGATCTACGGCATGTCTGCGTTTGGGTTAATGCATTCCACAGGGCTGACGCTGGCGGAGTCGGAAAATTTTGTAAAAGCCTATTTTCAAAAATTCCCCGGCGTTAAAAAATATCTGGAAAAGATCCGGCGGGACGCCGCGGAGATCGGCTATGTGGAGACCCTGCTTGGGCGCAGGAGATACTTCCCGGCTTTGCAGACCCGCTCCAACGTCCAGATGAAGAACCGCGAAGAACGGGAGGCGATCAACGCTCCGATTCAAGGCACGGCGGCGGATATTATGAAGATCGCCATGTTAAAAATCCCGCCCGCGTTGAAGCATGCGGGATTGAAGGCGAAGATGCTCCTTCAAGTCCACGACGAGCTTGTATTGGAAGCGCCGGAAAAAGAGATTGATGAAACGGCGAGTGTCGTGCGCGAGACGATGGCAAACGCCTACCCGATGAGCATCCCATTGGAGACCGAAGCAAGAGCCGGTTTGAACTGGGGAGAAATGACTGTTTTAAAGTAAAATAACCCAATGCCCGGACGAGAAGACATCTTCCAAAAAGCAATGAACGAGGGACATTCCGCCGCGTGGGACCAGGAATGGTCGAAAGCCGTCGCGGCGTATCGGCGCGCCCTCGAAGAATCCCCAGACAACCCCAAAGCCCTGGGCAGTTTGGGGCAGGCGCTTCATCAACTCAACCAGGTGGATGAAGCGTTGCAGATCTATTCGCGCGCGGTGAAGGTTTCGCCAGACGACCCTGTGCCGATGGAAAAAGTCGCGCAACTCTCGGAGCGCGTCGGCGATCTGAAGACCGCCATGGAAGCCGCCATCCGCGCGGGCGATCTTTTCCTGAAGCAACGCGACGCCGAAAAGGCGATTCAAAACTGGACGCACGTCACCAGCATCAACCCCGAACACGCCATCGCCCATTCGCGCCTCGCGCAGGTGCATGAGGCGCTCGGTCACAAACCGCAAGCCGCCATGGAATATCTCGCCATCGCTAGCATCCTGCAGCGCGCGGGCAACGCCGAAAAAACGCAGGAGATGGTGGACAAGGCGCTCTCGCTCGTGCCGAACAGCGTCGAAGTCAAACAGGCGCAGACCCTATTGAGGACGGGGCAATTGCTCCCCAAACCGATCCGCGCCAAAGGCGGGACGGGACCGATCCGCATGGCGCAAGTCAAGCAGTTGGAGACCCAGCCGCGGATAAAAGCCGCTTCGGGCATGGACCCGATAGCGGAGGCGCGTCAAAAGGCTTTGACCCAGCTGGCGGAGTTGCTCTTCGATTTCTCCGACGAAAGCAGCCCCGCCGCCCAGGACCGCCGCGGCATTTCCGCCATTATGAAAGGCACCGGCTCCATTTCGGCGCAATCCGAGCAGGTCAAGGTCATCCTGCATCTCGGTCAAGCCATAGACGCGCAATCGAAGGGCAACGACTCGATGGCGGCTGAGGAAATGGAAGCCGCGCTCAACGCCGGGTTTACCAGTTCGTCGTTGTATTTCAACCTCGGTTACCTGCGCTACAAGGTGGAGCGTTACGAAAGCGCCCAGCGGGTCTTGCAGAACTCGGTCAAACATGCGGATTACGGGCTGGCGTCGCGGCTCCTGATCGGGGATATTGTTTCCCGCAAAGGCGCCTTCCGCGATGCGGCGATGGAATATCTCGAAGCCCTCAAGTTTGCAGACGCAATGACCGCGCCCGCCGACCACGCCGACGACATCCGCCAGCAGTACGAGCCGCTGATCGAATCCTACCAGAACCAAACCGAGGAAGCCGTCCTACGCAAGGTATGCGACAACATCAAGAGTCTGCTCCTGCGCGCGGACTGGCGCGAACAATTGCACAAGATCCGCGAACAACAGGCGAAGCAGGAAGGCGGAATCGCCGCCCCGCTGGCGGATATGATTCTGCAAGTCCAATCCAGTTCCGTTCTCGATTCGATCAACCGCATTAACCAACTGGCGCGCATGGGAAGCCTGCGCTCCGCCATGGACGAAGCCTACGACGCCATTCAATACGCGCCCACCTACCTGCCGCTTCACATCCTGATGGGCGACCTGCTCGTCCAGCAGGGGCAGACCGCGGACGCCATCGCCAAATTCGGCGTTGTGGCGCATTCGTACAACGTGCGCGGCGAAGTTTTGCAAGCCACAAAACTCCTGCGGCGCATCATCCAGATCTCGCCCATGGACCTCGGCGCGCGCAACCGCCTGATCGATTCGCTTGTGGCGCGCGGACAGGTGGACGACGCCATTCAGGAATATCTCGAACTCGCCGCCATCCACTATCGTCTCGCCGAACTCGATAACGCGCGCAAGACCTACACCAACGCCCTGCGCCTCGTCCAGCAGGGGAGCGCCAGCCGCGAATGGAACATCCACATCCTCCAGCGTATGGCGGATATTGACATGCAAAGGCTGGATTGGAAACAGGCGCTGCGCGTCTTCGAACAGATCCGCACGCTCGCGCCCGACGACGACGCCGCCCGCAGGCAGTTGATCGAACTGAACATGCGCATGGGGCAGCAGGAGCGCGCCCTGGGCGAACTCGAAGCCTACATCACACACCTTGAAAGTCAGAACAAGCACGAACCTGCGCGCGCCTTTCTCGAAGAACTCGCGCGCGAACACCCCGATCAGCCGCTCTTCAAACGCACGCACGCCGCGCTCCTGCACCGCATGGGGCGCGCGGGCGAAGCCATTTCGATGCTCGACCAGCTCGGCGACGCGCTGATCGAGAAGGGCGATAAACAGGGAGCAATGGACGTCGTCAGCCAGATCATATTGATGAACCCGCCGAATGTGGAGGATTATCGGGCGTTGTTGAATCAGATGAGGGAAGGGTAATTGGGGATTGGAGGTTGCAACCCGCAGAGTCGCGGAAGGCTCTGCGGGTTTGATTCTTGTGACATCCTGTTGACGCGAATGTGACAATCGTTCCAGCCGCCCGCGCGCCGGGGATGTATAATCGCAGAAATCTTATATCGGAGCAAACCCATGCCAAAAACCCAAAATCCCGCCGTGATGAGGTGGATGTACGCCTTCGCCTTCATTGTGGCGTTCCTTGTCGTCTTCGGCGGATTCGTCCGCCTCACCCGCTCTGGGCTGTCCATCGTGGAGTGGAATCCCGTCAGCGGCGTTGTGCCGCCCATCGGACAGCAAGCCTGGGAGGAGGAGTTCGTCAAATACCAGCAAACGCCCGAATTCATCAAGGTCAACACGGGCATGACGCTGGAGGAATACAAATACATTTTCTACATCGAATGGATCCACCGCATCATCGCGCGCCTTGCGGGATTCTTCTACGCCATCCCGGTTTTTTACTTTCTTTTCAAGAAAGCCATTCCCTTCAAGGAGTTCGGCATTTACTTCGTCATGGGCATGTTGTTCATCGCGCAGGCGTTCATGGGCTGGTTCATGGTCGCCAGCGGTTTGGAAAGCCGCCCTTCGGTCAGTCACTTCCGCCTGACCCTGCACCTGTTGTTCGCGCTGACTCTCTTCGCCCTGGCGTTATGGACCGCGTTCGGTCACAAATACGGCTTTCCAGACGCGCAAAAACGATATCGCTCGCCTGTGTCATTGCTCGCCCAATTCTCCACCGTCATCCTGCTCATTCAGATCGCCTACGGCGGCATGACCGCCGGTCTCAAAGCCGGTCACGTCTCGGATACCTGGCCCCTGATGTTCGGAAAATGGATTCCGCCCAACCTCTTCAACTCGTGGGTTGCCCTGTTCGAAACGCCGCAGACCATCGTCTTCATCCACCGCTGGTTTGCGTGGCTGGGGTTGGCGCTTGTGCCGTATGCGTATTACATGGTAAAGAAACAGAACTATCCCGCCGATATTCAAAAAGGACTCTTGTGGCTGGTCGGCGTGGTTGCGCTTCAGATCACGCTCGGCGTGTTGACCATCCTTTCCTACGTGAACATTGCGCTCGCCCTCATCCATCAAGCCAATGCCATTTTCCTCTTCGGACTGGCGATTTATTTCATTCATCGCTTTCGCGCGCTGGATGAAACAAAGGCGGGTTGAGAACAGGCTCAGGGACAATAAAAAGACACCGCGCTTTGCTACGCGGTGTCTTTTTATTCCCGAAAACCGGGCTATCTGCCCATTTCGGCAAGAGCGGCTTCGATCTCCTGCGCAAAGACTTCCACAGACTGCGCGCCCTCGAGGAGGCGGGTTTTCGTCTCGCCGTTTACATCATAAGTAATGACGAAAGACGGCGTCGCCTTGATTCCAGCGGCGGTCGCATCCTTTGCGTCCTGATCGGCAAGGTCGCTGTATTTTCCCGAAGAAACGCACTCGTCGTACGCGCCCCGATCCAGCCCCAGCGCGTCCGCCATGGCTTCCAGACGGCGTTCGGAATACGCGCCCACGTTCTCGCCGGTCTGGTTGGCAAAGATGATGTCGTGCATTTCCCAAAATTTGCCCTGGTCGCCCGCGCAATACGTCGCCTCCGCCGCGGCTTTTGATTCGGGACCGATGAATTCGCCCACCGATTTATAGACAAAATAAACGGTCCCATCCGCCACATAGCGGTCCATCAGCGCGGCTTCGGTGTTCTCGAAAAACAACCGGCAGTACGGGCATTGATAATCGGAATATTCCGTGACGACGATGGGGGCGTCCGGGTCGCCGGCGGCGTTGAAGTCCACGTTCGGGCGGCTGACCGCGGGCGCGGGCTTGACCGCGTCCACCGGCTTGACGTTCGGATAGATGATCAGAAATGCGAGAAATAACGCGCCAAGGGAGATCAATGCGATTCCTATCAAGCGGGATCGCTTCTCCTTGCGCCTGATCTGTTCCTTGCGCATCTGGCGCTTGCTCATTCCCTGTGTGTTCATAATGCTCCTATGATGTTTATTTTTCGGCTCTTTGGGTTTTGGCGAGGTAAGGCCTTTTTGAGACGCGAATACTTCGACTTCGCTCGGTATAAGTTGGACGGATTACACGGAGAAATACAGATTTTTCTTTGGTCTTTTCCGGGAAAATCCGTCTATCAACCCATTTTTCAAGTCCGTGAATTTTGCCATGCGGAATCGTTTTTGTCCAGAAACGGGTTAATGGGTTCTTATCTCACCCTTCGCGCAGGCGGGCGTCCATCCACATGGTCATGGTCTTGAACGCTTCCGCCTTTTCCAGTTCGTTATGAATCTCGTGAAGCATATCCTCCCAAAGCACGAGCGTGGCGCGCTCTTTCAACGCCGCGGCAAATTCGACGCTCCCGGACGGATATGCGATCTCATCTTTTTTGCCGTGCATGAGAAGCAAAGGCAGGGGAAATTCCCCCGCGTGAGTCAAAACCCAGCCGATGACGCCAAGCATATTTTTCCCGAAGCCGAGCGAAGTGCGGTCATGCACCAACGGATCGGCAACGTACGCCTTGACCACAGCGGGATCGCGCGAAAGTCCGTTCACATCCAAACCGCTGGGCAGCGCCGCCTTCGGAAAGAGCGAACCGAGGGCTTTCGCCAGCAATATCTTGACTGGTTGCTTTTCGAGCGCGGTTCGCAACCCGGAGGAGGTGGCGATGACGCCCTTCAAAGCCGGTTTGCGCTTCAAGCCGTAATACAAAACCAAAATGCCTCCCAAACTGTGACCGTAGAGAAAGACAGGCAACCCGGGGTAACGCGCCCGCGCCTGTTCGAGGAGCAGGTCAATATCCGAGAGGTAATCTTCGCCGGAGTTCACATGTCCGCGCTCGCCGCCGGATTGCCCGTGACCGCGCAGATCGAAGCCGAAGAGGATAAATCCCTCCCTGCCCAGCGCCTCAGCGACATGCTCGTAACGCAAGACATGCTCGCCAAGCCCATGCACAAGGCAGATCGCCGCGCGCGGGGCGACCACATTCGGCTCCCAGACCGCGGCAAACATATCCAACCCATCGCGCGATTTCCAATTCAACTCAAGGCGACTCATCATATTATGCTCCAAGTGTGATTTTGAATTCGCAATGCCGCCCTCCCGCCGCTTTGCAGGAGCGTTCTTCGATGTCGTGCTCCTCGCCCGTCGCCCAATGGAGACATTCGCGGATCAAGCCCAGGGTGACGAAACAGATCGGAGAATCCTCCCGCTGAGCTTGCGCGGTCGGGGAGGCGTAATCCACAAAAAGCAGGTCGGGATGCTGGCTATGCGTCTTTATATCGCCGCGAGCCGCGCCCAGCCTGCCCGCGAGCAGATCGAGCGCGGGTTTTCGCCGCATGGCTTTGGGCAGCCCGCGCGCCAACGCAAATTGCGCCCTGACCGCGAATGAGGCATCGTCCAACAACGCGCCCCAGAGATTCGATCCCATCCGCAAGAGGATGCCGCGCGCGCCGCGCCCGTAATACGTCCGCATGGCGGATTGCAATTTGGCATACGCCTCCGCCGCTTCCGTCGAATCCATGGAGAGGAAGAAGTCCGGCGACCGCCAGTCGCGCGACAAGCCGGAATTGGAAAGGACGCCGTGATAGGTATCGCTCCCGATTCCGGCCGAAAGCGTTTCGACAAAACGTCTCATCGTTTGGGGGGAAAAGCGGGGCGAATTCATCAACCCCCTCCCGGCTGGTAAAGCATCACAGGGCGCGACTCGCCTGTGCGGATAAAGCCAAAGTTTCGATACAGATTCAGCGAGGCGACGTTATCCTCCTGCGTATTGACCGACAGCCTGCCCGGGCGCAAGTTTTGAATCAAATCGCGGATCAGGGCGGTTCCCACTCCCCTGCCCCGCGCCTCGCGCCTCACCCCCAGCCTTGCCAGGTGAGCCCCGAACGAATTGCCCGTGCTAAGTTGATACCCAACCAGCCCGTTTCCGTCTTCCGCCACGGCGGCATAAGAGGATTGACTCCGCGCGCGTTGAAGCGCGTCCACGCTGTAATGCCAGAATTCGCCAAAGGCTTCACGATCCATGCGCGCCACTTCGTCCATATCCGCATCGCGCATGGGACGGATGCCGACCTTCCCGGCTCGCATGGCAGGGAGGGTTTCCTTCAGCCTGAGTTCGAGCATGATAATGTTGCAGAGCAGACCGAATCCGCTCGCCGAAAGCAGGGAGTGGAACCATGGCTCCATGACGATGGACGCCACAACCGCGCGCGGGTTGGCGTTCGAAATATCGGCGCGGGCGAAACTCCACAGGGCAGACCAGGTCTCGGGTCCTGAAAGAGGCTCGCGGTAAGAGAAGAGGCGAATCCACGCCATGTCCCGGGGGTCCTCCGGGCAGGCCAGAACGGCGGCTATATCCCCGCAGTCTTCGAGCGCCCAGAAGTTCAGGTCGCCGAGCCATTCGAGGGCGGGCCGCCAGTCGAGGTGGCGATGGGTCTTCGCTTCGTGAACAACAAGATTGGATATCCGGCGGTAATCCTGCGCGACGGCGCGGCGGACCTGGGGTTGGACGGCGATCATTTGATGAACCGCATGAAGAATTTCATAACGCGCTCGAATAAAGTCGGGCTGTCCTTCGCGTCCACCGCCCCCATCATCTTGAAGGCGGATTCGGCGATGCGCCCGCTTTTCAACTTCAGCGCGGCGGCGGATTTCATGACCGTGGAGCGCAGGTCGCCTTCGTTCACGCTGGCAAAGAGTTCGGCGGAACGTTCGTATTTTTCGATGGCTTCATCGTAGCGGCGAAGTTCCTCCAGCGCGGCGGCTTGATTCCCCAACGCCATCGCCTGGCGTTTTGCGTCTTTCGCGCCCGCAAACGTCACATCGGTGGCGAGCGCGGCTTCGAGGGCTTCAAGCGGTTTTCCGGCTTTGAGAAGCGCCACGCTCATGTTGTTTCTCGATTCAGCGGCGGATAAATCCGCGCGCCCGAGGGCGAACCCCTCCGCCGCCTGACGAAAGTAATCGGCGGCTTCGTCGTAGTTTTTTTCCGCAAAGGCTTGCTTGCCCCATGCGTCGAGTTGGGCGGGTTCCGGGGTCATGATGTCAGAGCGTGATGTCGAGCAATCCCTCCGCCACGGAGCGAAGTTTGTCGCGCGACATGCTGGAAAGTTTCATGGCGAGTTCGAGATAAGGGCGATTGACGGGCTGGCAGACGAATTCCTGGAATTCCTTCGGCAGATCGGTGAATTTCTGCATGGCTTGTTGGCCGGTCATCCATTCGCCGACGGGTCCGCTCTGATCGAAGAAGGTTTCGATGCGGCTGCCCATCGCCGCAAGGATGCTTTCGAGTTCGGGGACAGAGACGGTTTTCTCTCCCAACTCATAGGCTTTCAGGCGCGATTGGGAAATGCCCGTCTCGGCGGAGAGATGTCGGATGGACATGTTCGCATTCGTGCGTTCCTGGCGGATCAGCGCGCCGATCATGCGGTGGCGCAATGCGATCAGGCGGACGATGTCCCCGCGCTCGAGCGGCGCCGGCGCGTCGGAGACGGTTTCATTGCCCCAAAATTGCGAGATGGGAATCTTTAGGAAGAAAACCAGCGCCTCCAATTCGGGCAGGGAGGGCGCGCGCCGTCCTTCTTCGTAGGCGCGGAACACACCGGGTTTGATCCCGATGGCGTCGGCGCATTCCTTGATGCTGCGCCGCTCCGCCATGCGCGCGTCGCGGATCAGCAAGCCTAGTTTTTTCTCTCGAATGGTAATCTGGGCGTTCGTCATGAGACCTCGTTTGTTGAAAAGCCTATTATAGCAGAGTGACTCAGCGCCTCGACCCAGATTTTGCGCGCCCGTTGCCGCCGCGGAAGGTTTTATCCATCGCGCGTCTTGCGGGCGAGGGCGGAGATTTCTCTGGCGGCGTCCTGCAATATTATCGAGGCAGTGTCGTTCGGGAATTTTAACGTATAGGGGCGATTCTGACTGTTTGCAAACGCAAAATTGACGTCGAGGTAGGGAATGGCCGCATTGATTTTTATCCCAAGCGCGGTTTCCGTCTCGCGCTTGCTTAAACCTTCCAGCCCGGCGTGACGGTTAAGAATCGTGTAAATCGCCTCCTGGCTTACATCTTTGCCTTTCAGATACTCGAGGAGAGTCCCGGTCAACGAGATGGCGCTGACGTCGGCGCTGACGATGAGGGTCAGGAGATCGGCGTGGCTGATCAAAGGCAGGACGATCCTGGAAAGCGAACGGCCGATATCCACCAGCACGAAGTCGTAGGCGTTTTTCAATCTCGAGACGATGTCCCAAATTCCCTCGGCGTTCAATTGGTTGCTCAGTTCGGGGTCGGGCGACCCGGCAAGGAGGTGAAAACGCCAAGTCTCCATTTTGGGGAGGCGGCTCAGGAAATCGGATCCGCTTCCATTTGAAACATGCCCCGCGAGGGTGGCGATATTCTCGGTCCCTTCATAGCCGACGATCGGCGCGATGGAGCCGATGGGAAACACCAGGTCGGCGACGACAACCCTTGCTTCGGGGTTATGTTTCGAAATTTCCACCCCGATATTCGCGCATAGCGATGAAACGCCGGTTCCGCCTTTGGCGCTCAGAAAGACGATCATCAAACCGCCGCGCTTCATCGCCTCATCCGTGACGCCAAAGAGGCGGGCAATGACATCGCCCAGCATCCGCACCGCCTGCCCGGATTTGGCAATGTACTCATTAAAACCCGCCTCGCGGCAGGATTTGATGCGCGCGGGGTTGTGGTCGCTGCTCAACGCCACCAGCGGCAGGTTTTGTGTGCGGGGATCGTGACGAAGTTTGGCGGCGAACTCCTCCCCCCTAAGGTCGGAGACGGACGGGTCTGCGACGACCATGTCGGGATGGTCGCGCCACGCGGCAATCAATCCCTCCCTGCCGGAAGCGGCATGGAGAATGTCGAAACCCAGGTCCTGGATTTTTCTGGCGATGAAGTTGCGGCTGGCTTCGTCCGAATCGACGATCAGAATTTTCTTTTGAGGCATGGCTCGTTTCCATACGCATGCCCGCCGTCATGCGCAACCGTCACGCTTCAGTGGGAGGCATCAGATAACCCAACCCGGAACGCGTGACAATATGCCGGGGGGTGTGGGCGTCCTCCTCCAGTTTCTGGCGCAGACGCGCAATGCTCACCCACAGGATTTCCTTGTCATTCTTGTATTCGCCGCCCCAAACGTTCGTAAGCAATTCCTCGGAGGTGAGGATCTTGCCGACGTTATGCGCAAAGTGAAGCAGGAGGCGATATTCGGTGGCGGAAAGCGAGACGGGCGCTTCGCCGCGCCAGACCTCGGCTCTTGCAAAATCTATCTTCAAGTCGTCGTGCGTAAAGAAACGAACCTGGGCCGCATCCGAAGGGGACTGCGCCCGACGCAGAACCGCCCGGACCCGCGCCAGCAACTCGGTGGCGGAAAACGGCTTGACAAGGTAATCGTCGGCGCCGAGGTCCAGCCCGCGCACGCGATCCTGCTCTTCGCCGCGCGCCGTCAGAATCACAATGGGCACGTTCGTAAATTCGCGCAGCCGCTGGGTCGCGCCGAATCCGTCGAGACGGGGCATCATCACATCCATCAACACCAGGTCAATCGGGTTGGCGGAGAATACATCCAATGCCTGCATACCGTCCTGCGCGGCGACCACTTCGTAGCCTTCGGTGCGCAGGTTCGCCTCAAGCAGGCGCAGATAACGGGGTTCGTCGTCCACGATCAGAATACGCTTTGCCATAGGGTCTCCTTGAAAAGAGGTTGCATGGAATCAAAGCGCCGGATCGGCGGGGAACTCGATGAAGAAGGTCGTTCCGCGATCCAACACTGACTCTACCCAAATATTACCATGATGCGCCATGACAATTTGCTTGCAAATATACAGCCCCAGCCCGGTGCCTGTCACAGTGCGTTCGCCCGGCACGCGATAGAAGCGCTCGAAGAGGAATGGAATGAATTCCTCCGGAATGCCCTCGCCGTCGTCGGCGAAGGAAAACCGCACCTTTCCACCCATCCGCTTTGCGCCGACCCGGATGCGCGACCCGGGGGCATACTTGATGGCGTTGCTAAACAAATTCTCGAACACCTGCGAAAGCCGCGCGCCGTCGCCCAGCACAGGCGGGACGGGTTCAATGGACAATTCGATCTCCAGATTGGGGTGATGCGTCTTGACCCTTGCGGCAACGTCGCGCACGAGCGCGTCGAGCCGCAGCGGCGAAAACTTGAACTGAATGGTCTTGCTTTGAAGCCGCGCCGACTCGAGCATGTCTTCGATCAATTTCGTCAGGCGATCCGCTTCCTCGTCTATAATCGTCAGGAATTCGCGCTGGGTGGCTTCGTCCCATATCGTATCCTGTCGTAGAAGGCTCGTGCTGTATCCCTTGATGAAGCCAAGCGGCGTGCGCAGTTCATGAGAGATGGTCGAGACGAAATCGTCCTGCAAGCGCATCTGCCTTTGAACAGAATCCAGTTCGGCGCGCGCCTCCTGCAATTCCCTGCGCTCGATCAGCGCCGCCGCCCAAATCGCCTGAAGCGAAGCCGTGTGAATGTGAAGCTCCGAGTATTCAGGCCCCCCGAAACGCACAAACAACAACGCCCCACGCAAACTTGAGCCGATATAAAGCGGAATGCCCAGCAGGAAGGTCTGCGACATGCGCGCGTTGGGCTTCGAACCGGGCTTGGGCCCATGGATGATCATGTGTTCGTTTGTGATGACATCGTTCGCCGCGCTCTCGCCCCAGGCGGCGTCGGCTTCGGCGGTTTTGCCCCGCCCCATGGCGCGCGCATAGAGGATATCCAAGCCGCGCGTCTTTCGGTCGCTGATGTAGATGGCGACGTTGTCGAAAACAAAAAACCCGCGCATGGATAGAAACAATGAATCCAGCGCGGATTTCATATCAGGCTTCGATTGCACATCCTGGAATATGCGGTCGAGTTCGGAAAGAGTCGCCTTGTCCATATTCGGTAGGTTACAAAAAGGCTCGACCATGCTTGCCCCGCTCCTGCCAGGGAAATCAAACCGCCATGTTCAAGCCCGCAACCAAGAATAACCGAATTCTTCGTTCTCAACAAGCCCAGGACGCCTTGATCGCGCAAAAATTGTCGGCGGCTGCCGCAACCGCCTCCAACAAGGATTTATAATTTCCCAACCCTTTCTTCAGAGAGCCACATGCCCAAAACCAAAACCCTCCCCTATCTCGAAGCGCTGTTCTCCGTCATCGTCTGGGGCGCGTCGTTTATCGCCACCAAAATCGCCGTCGGGCAAGTTTCCCCCGTCGCCGTGGTGTGGATCCGCTTCTCCATCGGCCTGCCCATTTTATTCCTGGCCGTTTTCATGCGCAGGCAGTTCGCCCTCCCCAAAAAAGACGAATGGCTGTACTTTGCCCTGCTTGGCTTTATCGGCATCGCCTTCCACCAGTGGCTGCAATCCAACGGGCTGATCACCGCGCAAGCCACCACCACCGCATGGATCATCACCACCACGCCCGCCTTCATCGCCGCGCTCGGCTGGCTTGTCTTGAAAGAGAAACTGACTGCCGTTCAATTCTTCGGTATCGCGCTGGCGACCCTTGGCGTGCTGGTCGTGGTCGGCAAGGGAAACCCCGCATCGCTCGCCGCCGGGAAGTTCGGCGCGATCGGCGACCTGCTCATCCTCATCAGCGCGCTCAACTGGGCGGTCTTCTCCACCCTCTCGCGGCGCGGACTAAGGGAGCGCCCCTCCGCAATGCTCACGCTCTGGGTCATGACCTTCGGGTGGCTTTTCACGTCCGTTGCATTCTTCGCCAGCAGAGGCTACGCCGAAATCCCCGCCCTCGACTCGCGCGGATGGCAGGCGCTGATCTACCTCGGCGTCTTTACCACCGGTCTGGCCTACATCGCCTGGTTCGACGCGCTCGCCCAACTCCCCGCCGCGCAGACAGGCGCATTCCTCTTCATCGAACCGCTTTCGAGCATGGCAGTCGCCGCGGTTGTGCTTAACGAAGCCGTGACGCTTGCTTCGGTTTTTGGCGGGGCGGTCATCATTTTGGGAATTTGGTTGGTGAATAGAAAAGGATGAAATATGAAGGATGAAGAATGAAGGCGAGAACGACGCCGAACGCAAGCGTTGAGAAAACAGGGAACGGATACATGTTGAAGATTCCCGCCGGGGATTCGTCCTCCTACCGCTTCGCGCAGATGGACGACTACTTTGGCCTGCCCCGACGGAATTTTCCGCATCGTTCCCTGACTTTGAGCCTGAGAGCCAGAACCTCGAGCCTTTTCCTCCCCGGGACATGGGGCTTCGGCGCCTGGAACGATCCCTTCGGCATGTCGCTCGGCTTCGGCGGAAACCGCTTTCGCCTGCCGACGCTTCCTAATGCCGTCTGGTTCTTCGGCGCGTCGAAGGAAAACCACCTTTCGTTCAGCGACAAGCCCGCGCAGGGATTTCTCGCCCAAACCTTCCATTCGCCAAAATTTCATCCCCTGTTGATTCCCGCCGGGATCGCCCTGCCCTTCGCCCCAAAAATGACGCGACGATTATTGCGCAAAGTCATCTCCGAAGACTCATCCGCCCTCGACGTGGACATTACCCAATGGCACAGTTACAAACTCGAATGGATGGAAAGCGGCGCGAAATGGTTCGTTGACGGTTCGCTCGTGTTCGAGTCTCCCGTCAGCCCAAACCCGCCGCTGGGACTGGTCATCTGGATAGACAATCAATTCGCATCCTTCGCCCCCGATGGCAAGATCGGCTTCGGCGTGCTGGAAAACCCCGAACCGGCGTGGCTGGAGATTGACGACCTTGCGCTGAGCGATCGGCAATCATAGAGCATGTTATATATACCGATACGGGTATTCACCTCATAGCCCCAACCTCTTCGCCTCGTTCCAAAACGAATCCATCTCCTTCAACGTCATATCGGATAAATTTCGCCCTTGCGCCTTTGCGCCGTTTTCCACATAAGCAAAGCGCTTCTTGAATTTCAAATTCGCCTCCCTCAGCGCGGATTCGGCGTCTACATCCCGCCAGCGGGCGAGGTTGACCAGCACGAAGAATAGATCTCCTAACTCACTCTTCACTTGCTCCGGGTTTTCGGCGGTTTTAATCTCCACGATCTCCTCGCGGATTTTTTCCAGCACGCCTTCGATCTCGGGCCAGTCGAATCCCACCCGCGCGGCGCGATCCTGGTATTCCTGCGCCTGACTCAAGGCGGGCAAGGCGGCAGGGACTCCATCCAAAATCCCTTTATCTTCTTTCTTCCCTTTGCGTTCCTTTTCCTTCAACTTCTCCCAATTCTGCAACACCCCCTCCACCCCGTCCAGTTTCAAATCCCCGAACACATGCGGATGCCTGCGGATGATTTTGTCGTAGATGCGCTTGACCGCATCGGTGAAATTGAACTCTTTGGCTTCGTAAGCGATCTGCGAGTTCAAGACAATTTGCAAGAGCAAATCGCCAAATTCCTCGCGCATTCCGTCAACGTCGTTTGCGTCCATCGCGGACAAGGTCTCGTAGGATTCTTCCAGCAGGTGTTTACGAAGCGACTGGTGAGTCTGCTCCTTATCCCATGGGCAGCCATCCGGCGCGCGCAGGTGGGCGACGATCTCGGCAAAGGCTTCAAAGGATGTCCCTTCGCCAAAAGAAGGGACGAAAAGCGAAATGGGATAGGATGAAATCTCCAATCCAAATTCGTCAAGTCTTTCTTCACTCTTTTGCCCACTTTCCACTTTCCACACAATATGACTGCCCGCATAAACCGCGGACAGGACAATTTTCACCTGCGCGGCCATCTCAGCCGATTCGATCCCCACGATCAACGTATCCGCATCCGGCGGCGTGGGGGGGTAATGCCTGAGCGCAAACTCCCGCCCCTCGAGCAGGATCAACTTCGAGGGCGGAGAGAGGCGAAGAGTTTCGAAAATCGAGGCGATGCGGGAGAAGTCCATGACGGGTCCTTATATCGTTAAATGCGCAATCCGTAATGCGCAATTCGTAAGTGATTACGGATCGCGCATTACGGATTATACGAGGGGTGATCTCGAGATTTCTAGCGTTTGGTGTAGGTCGGCGCCTTGCGGGCTTTCTTGAGACCCGGTTTCTTGCGTTCCTTGATGCGGGCGTCGCGGGTCAGCAGACCCTTCTTGCGCAGGGCGGCGGTCCAATCGGCGTTCATGCCTTGCAGGGCGCGCGCCAGTCCGAGGCGCACGGCTTCGGTTTGACCCGCCACGCCGCCGCCATCCACCTTGACGGTCACGTCGTATTTGGCGGCCGCTTCGCCCACCGCGCCAAACGGGCGCAGAATGTCCTGCACGTCGCCGTAGCGGGTGAAGAATGTCGCGGCTTCCTTCTCGTTCACGGTAAATTTACCGCTGCCGGATGCGAGTCTCACGCGGGCGATGCTTGCCTTGCGGCGTCCGATGCCTTCGAAATATTGTGCCATAAGTTCTTCCTGTCTTTTAGGGCGCAAGATGAAATCTTGCGTTACAAATTTAGTCCAAAGCCTTGAGTTTTTGCGCGCTGTGCGGGTGTTCCGCGCCGCCGTAGATCTTCAAGCGTTTCAACACGGCGCGTCCCATGCGGTTATGCGGCAACATGCCCCAGACCGCTTCGCGCAATGCGCGGTCGGGGTGCGTCGCAAGCTGGTCGCGCAGCGAAATGCTCTTGAGTCCGCCGGGGTAGCCCGAATGGCTGCGATAAAGCTTTGTCGTCAGGCGCGATCTCGTCTTCGTGCCGGTCACGCTCACGTTCTGCGCGTTGACCACCACCACATAATCGCCCATCTCCACGCCGGGCGTGAAGGTCGGTTTGTGCTTGCCGAGTAGGATGCGCGCGATGCGCGCCGCGAGGCGCCCCAGGGTCTTGCCCTGCGCGTCCACCAGCATCCACTCGCGCTGTATCTCAGCGGCTTTCGGATAGTACGTCTTCTGTTGCACTTTCGTCTCTCCGTTCTTCATTTTGTGTCGGACGCGCTCTCCGGCGCGCCCACCGGCGCAAGAGAGCGCCGACTACGCATAATGTGATCCATATTCAACGTTCGCTCGCGCGTAGAGCGCATTCTCTTACGCATCGGGATATTCGATCTTCGTCAGCGTCAGCCCGCGAGCGGGAGCCAGTCCGGCGGGTAACTTTCCCCGCCCCTTAAGGGCAAGTTGGATTTCCTTCACCGAACATCTTCCCTGCGCCGCGGCGACCTGGACGTAAACCAGCCTGCGAACCATGCGATATAAAAACGCGTCAGCCCGGACCTTGTACTGCCACGCGCCATTTGGCTTTTTTCCCCACTCGGAGTTTGTCACCTTGCGGGCCGTCGTCCCCCTTTCGGAGGTCGGCGAGCCGAAGGCGGCAAAATCATGCGCGCCGAGGAAGATTTCAGCCGATCGTTTGAGCGCGTTTTCGTCCAGCGCGGCGTTAACCCGCCAGGCAAATCGTTCCATCAACGGGTTGCGAATCGGGTCGCAAATTACCCTGTAGATGTACGTCCGCGACAGGGCGTCGAAACGCGGATGAAATTTCTCATCCACAATCCGCGCTTTTCTCGCGGCGAGGTCGGCGGGCAATTCCGCGTTGAGCGCGCCCAGCAACTTTTCCGCCGAATGCGCCCATTCGTCGAAATCGAAGGCGGCGACCTGTCCCGATGCGTGAACGCCGGTGTCGGTCCTGCCTGCCATGAGGACGGTCATTCCCGTCCAGCCGATTCGGCGCAGGGCATCTTCCAATTCGCCTTGAACCGTCCTCGCTTTTGCCTGTCGCTGACTTCCGCTAAATTTGGAGCCGTCGTAGGCAAGGATCACCTGGTAACGTGCCATGATTAAGAGATTAGAGAATAGAGGTTAGAGAATAGTTATTAAAGACTAGTCTCTAATCATCTAGTTTCTACTCTCTACTCGCTATTCCTCTACTAATTCCAACACCACCATCTCGGCGGCGTCGCCAAGGCGCGGACCGAGTTTGGTCGTGCGGGTGTAGCCGCCGTTGCGCGAGGCAAAGCGCGGGGCGATCTCGTCAAACAGGCGCTTGATGATCTGATCGTCGCCGAGTTTGGAGGCGGCCAGACGGCGGGCATGGACTTTCTTGTCCGCGCTGGCGTCCGCGCTGTTCTTGGCGAGCGTGATCAGGCGTTCGGCGTCGCCGCGAATGGCGGCGGCCTTGGCCTTGGTGGTCTGGATGCGCTCGTGCGTAAAGAACTGTTTGATCAGGTTGCGGCGCAGAGCGATGCGCGCGCTCTTGGCGCGCCCCAGTTTGTAACCTGCTACTGAATGTCGCATTTTCTTAATTCTCCGAAGGTTGGTCTTTCAGGAAACCTTTTTCGCGCATCTTGTCGCGCAGTTCGTCGAGGCTTTTCTCGCCGAAATTGCGGATGGACATGACTGCGGACTCGCCTTTTTCGAGGAGTTCCAGCACGTCGCCCACCGTGGTGATGCCTGTGCGCTTCAGGGAGTTGAAAACGCGCACTGAAAGATCGAGGGCTTCCACCGGCGTCTCCGCCAGTTCGCTGCTCAGGCGGCTTCCCATTGTTTCGCGCTCTACCGCCACTGTCAACATTTCCTCATTCACGCCCGCGATGTAACGCAGATGATCAATGAGGATGCGCGCCGAGGCGCTCAGGGCGCGTTCGGGGGAGATCGTGCCGTCCGTCCAGATTTCCAAAATCAATTTATCGTAATTCGTGCTTTGGCCCACGCGCGCCGAAGCCACTTCCCAGTTGACGCGCTTGACCGGGCTGAAGATTGCGTCCACCGGCAGTTCGCCGATGGGCATGTGACCCGAACGTTCGTTGGCGGGCGAATAGCCGCGTCCGCGCTCAACGACGAATTCGACGTCGAGTTTGGTCTTGGGGTTGTCCACCGTGAAGAGATATGTGTCGGGGTTGACGATCTCGATCTCGGCGGGCGTGACGATGTCCGCCGCGGTGACGGTCCCTTCGCCGCGCACTTCGAGGTGCATGCGCGCGCTGTCCACGCCGTCCATCTTGATGCGCACCTGTTTGACCTGGAGCATCACCTGGATGACGTCCTCGCGCACGCCGGGGATGTCGCTGAATTCGTGCAGGACGTCCGCAAAGCGCGCGGAAGTGATGGATGTGCCTTCCAATGAAGAAAGCAATACGCGCCGCAGGGCGTTGCCGAGCGTCACGCCGTAGCCGCCTTCCAGCGGGCTGATGACAAATTTGCCGTAGTTTCGAGCCTCTGCTTCGCGCTCGATCTTGGGCATGACCATGTTCGCTATGATACCGGTCACGGTTCACCTTTCCCTTTGGATCAGGCTCCGGGTCGCGGACCAACTCACAGTCCGGTCCCGAAGCGAAAGAAGAACTAGCGTCGGGAATAATATTCGACGATCAACTGTTCGTCGAGCGTTCCGTCAATTTCGCCGCGTTCGGGCATCCGCGCCACCGAGCCGCTCATCGTCTTTAAATCGCGGCTGAGCCAGGCGGGCGCGTTGCGTTTTTCGGCAAATGCGTTCAACTCTTTGAAGTAGGTCAATTTGCCTGAGCCTTCGCGCACAGCGATGACATCCCCGCCAGAAAGAAGCATGGAAGGAACGTCGGTGCGGCGTCCGTTTACTGTGAAGTGTCCGTGGCTGACCAGCACGCGAGCCTGGGCGCGGCTGGAGGCAAAGCCGAGGCGGAAGACGACGTTGTCGAGTCGCGACTCCAGGATTTGAAGCAAATTCAAACCTGTCAGGCCGCGGCGCGTGATCGCCGTATCATAATAGCGGCGGAACTGGCGCTCGAGAACGCCGTACACGCGGCGGGCTTTTTGCTTGGCGCGCAACTGACGGGCAAAGTCGGAAGCGCGGCCTGTGGAACCGGGAGCGCCGCCGCGTCCTGAAGTTTTGCCGTGTTGGCCCGGGGCGAAACTGCGGCGTTCGTAGGCGCATTTTGGGGTAAAACAGCGCTCGCCTTTGAGGTAGAGTTTTTCGCCCTCGCGGCGGCAAAGTTTACAGACTGGACTTAATGATTTAGCCATAAATTAAAGACCTCGCTTACACGCGCCGGCGCTTCGGGGGGCGGCAACCGTTGTGCGGAACGGGGGTGATATCCGCGATCAACAGCACTTTCAAGCCCATCGCCTGAACGGCGCGGATCGCATTCTCGCGTCCGGGTCCGGGACCCTTGACGTATAACTCAACTTCCTGAACCCCCTGCTGCTGGGCGGATTTAATCGCCTGCTCGGCGGCAAGGCGCGCGGCAAAGGGCGTGCTTTTGCGCGATCCCTTGAAACCGGCGGAACCGGCGGAACCCCAGGCAATTGTGTTGCCTTCGGTGTCGGTCACGGTCACGATTGTGTTGTTGAAGGAAGCAAAGATATGCACCTGTCCGCGCGACAGGGAACGTTTGCCTTTTTTTGCGCCGGCGGCGCGGCGTGTGGAACGTACACTCTGAGCCATTTTTTCGATACCTTTCGGGCAGGATTACTTCTTCGCCCCGCGTCGGCGTCCGCGTCCGGCGACCGTTTTCTTGGTTCCTTTGCGGGTGCGCGCGTTGGTTTTGGTGCGCTGGCCGTGGACCGGCAGGTTGCGGCGGTGGCGCAAGCCGCGATACGAGCCGATCTCGATCAGGCGCTTGACGTTCATCTGCACTTCGCGGCGCAGATCGCCCTCCACCTTGTAGTGTTTGGAAATGTACTCGCGGATGGCGGCGACTTCGGCTTCGGTCAGGTCTTTGATGCGCGTATCGGGGCTGACTTTGGTGTCCGTCAAAATCTTGCGGGCGCGGGTGGGTCCGATGCCGTAAAGGTAGGTCAAGCCCACTTCGGTCCGCTTGTTGCGGGGAAGATCTACACCTTCGATTCTTGCCATGGTTTACTACCCTTGTCTCTGTTTATGTTTTGGATTTTCGCAAATGATATAGACGATGCCCTTGCGCCGGATGATGCGGCACTTGGCGCAACGCTTGCGAATGGATGGCGATACTTTCATGAAATTTCTCCTTGCATTTTGCCGTTTCCGGCATAGCCAAAGTTTTTATTATACCGGTCGTTTGTTAATTCGTCCATATTTCGGGCTGTAGAAGCAAGTCCATAGGCTTGTTCCACAAGGCGGGTCATAAGACAGTCAGGATTTGAGGCTCTCCTTCGGTGACGGCGACTGTGTGTTCAAAGTGCGCCGTCAGCGACCCGTCCGCGGACACGACCGTCCATTTATCCGGCAGGACGCGCGTTTCGTGCGTCCCGATCAACACCATGGGTTCGAGGGCGATGGTCATCCCCGGTTTGAGGATGACCCCGGTTCCCGCTACGCCGATGTTTGGCACCTGCGGTCCCTCGTGCATGTCTCTCCCGACGCCGTGTCCAGTGTATTCGCGGGTGACGTGCAGCCCATGGCTTTCGACATATTTTTGTATCGCCGCCGAGACGTCTCCCGCGCGCCTGCCTTTGCGCATCTGTTTGATGCCCGCATACAGCGACGCTTCAGCGACCTCGAGCAGACGCCTCGCCTCGTCCGAGATCTGCCCCACCCCGGCGGTGAACGCCGAGTCGGCGACGAAACCGTCGAGGATCGTGCCGCAGTCCACCGAGACGATGTCCCCTTCCTTCAACTTGCGCGTCGGGCGGGGTATCCCATGCACCATTTCGTCGTTGATGCTGACGGTGATGGATGCCGGGAAGGGCGGGTGTCCGTATCCTTTGAATGGCGATACGCATCCGTGCGACTTCAGCGCTTCCTCAGCAGCCGCGTTGAGGTCGGCTGTCGTCGCACCCGGTTGTAACAGTTCTCTTACTTTCGCCAGGACGCCCGCATTGACGCGTCCCGCTTCGCGCATGATCTTGAGCTCGGCGGGTTTCTTGATGTTGATGCGGCGTTCTTCGAACATGGTTGGTCCATACGGCAAACTTAAGTTTGCTGTACCAGGGCGTCGAATAAGGCTTTTGTAACCTGTTCGACGGATTGCGATCCGTCAATCTCGATCAATTTTCCAGCCTTGCGGTAGTGATCCACAAGCGGCATGGTCTGTTCGAGATAGACGCGGATTCGTTTGGCGACGGTCTCGACTTTGTCGTCGTCGCGCTGGTAGATTTCGGAGCCGTCGAAATCGCAGACGCCTGCCTGCTTCGGCGGGCTGAATTTTTCGTGATAGATGTGTCCCTGCGCCTTGCAGGTCCAGCGTCCGCTTGCGCGCTCGATCAGGATGTTTTCGGCGGCGGAGATGAACGGGACAGCGCTCACCGAGCCTTTGAATTCCTTGAGCATGGCTTCGAGCGCGTCCGCCTGGGCTGGAGTGCGGGGAAAGCCGTCGAGAATGGCGCCCGTTGCACAGTCCGGGCGGGAGAGGCGGTCTTTGATCATCGCAATTGTCACATCATCCGGCACAAGTTCGCCCTTATCCATGAAGGATTTGGCGGTCTTGCCGAGTTCAGTCTGGTTCTTCAAATTCTCGCGAAAGAGATCGCCGGAGGAAATGTGCGCCAGTTTTTTCGTCTCGGAAAGAATCTTCGCCTGGGTTCCCTTGCCGACTCCCGGCGGGCCGAGCAGGACGATGTAGGTTGCCATCGCGTCTCCTTTAGCGCACCAAAAGCGAATCCTGGTAGCCGTGCAATTTCAGTTCCGCGTCAATGTTTTGGAAGGTATCGCGCACGACGCCGACCACGATCAACAAGCCGGAGGATGTGATGAGGAATATGCCCGTATTGTTCGCCGCGGCGATGTTGAACGCGCCGAGCAACAGACCGAGCAGGAAGGGCATGATGGCGACCAGACCGAGGAAAACCGCGCCCACCAGGGTGATGCGGCTTTGCACTGTGCTGAGATATTTTTGCGTCGGCGCGCCGGTCATTACGCCGGGGACGCTGGCGCCGACTTTCTTGAGGTTCTCGCCGTAATTCTGCTGGTCGAACAAAACGGTGGTGTAAAAGAAGGTGAAGACCACGACCATCAGGAAGTAGATCGTCCAGTAGCCCCAGTTGCTGGAGCCGGTGGCGCCGAAGAAATTCTGCACGCCGAGGAAGAAATCCGCCACACCTTTGTTCTCGCTCTGGGTGAAGTAACTGGCGACGATGGCGGGGAATTGCAGGATGGCGCTGGCGAAGATCAACGGGATCATGCCGGAGAGATTGACCATGAGGGGCATGGTTCCTTTGACCGGCATGGACATGCGGTTGCCGACGCGACGGCCCGGGTACATGACCGGCACGTTGCGGCGTCCCTGTTGGACGTAGACAATGGCAAGCACGGTCAGGATGATGACAATCACAGTCAGGACGAGCATAACCCAGCGGTTTTGTTCGTCGGCAAGGAGCGAGGCAAAGTTGGCGGGAATCTGCGCCACGATGCCGGCGAAGATGACGAGGGACAAGCCCTGTCCGCGGATGCCGTATTCGGAGATTAATTCTCCCAGCCAGATGGCGAACATCGTCCCGGCGGTCATGGCGATCAAAACGGACCATGAGCCAAGCGCAGTTTCGGCGCCGAACAAGCCGAACGGAAGAATCGGCTGCCCTATCGCCTGCATGGACAGTGAATTGAAGATATTGATCTGCCCGACTGCGGAGAGAGCCGCCATTGGAACGGCGAGATAGTACGTCCACTTTTCCTGCCAGCGACGTCCTTCGCGCGGGTCGTCCTGAATTCGCTTTTGAAGCGAAGGAATGATGGGGATTAGCAATTGAATGATGATCTGCGCGGTGATGTAGGGATAGACGCCCATTGAGAGCAGTGAGAAATTCGAGACCGTCCCGCCGGAGAGCAGGTCGAGGAATCCGAGAAATCCGCCCGACCCGGTGGCTGAGGCGCGGAAGGCGGCGAGAATCCCATGATTCACGCCGGGAGCCGGGACGTTCGCCGCGAGTCGGTAGATCACCAGAATTGCCAGGGTGACGATCAGCTTGCGGCGGATGTCTTCCGACTTCCAAAGGTAGTGCCAGCCCGAAAAGGTGGTCTTCATGGAAGGATTCCTTTTATTCCTTTGCGATCAACTCGACCGAGCCGCCAGCCTTTTCGATTTTGGCTTTGGCGCCGGCGCTGACGCGGTGCGCGCGGACCTTGAGCGCGTGTTTCATTTCGCCGCGACCGAGGATCACGATCGGGTTGCGGGTGTCGCGCAGAAGATGAGCCGCGGCAAGCGTTTCGGGGTCTACATCCGCGTTGGCTTTGAACGCCTCGGAGAGTTGGTCGAGGTTGACTTCATTAAACTCGACCTGGTTGGGCGGGGTGAAGCCTTCGCCGCGGATGAACGGCAGACGGCGATAGAACGGCAGGTTGCCGCCCTGGCGGTACAGATGCCCGCCCTCGCCGGAGCGCGCGCCCGCGCCCTTGGTGCCGCGTCCCGCCGTCTTGCCCTGACCGGCGGAGATTCCGCGTCCCACGCGCTTGCGGTTCTTTTTGGACCCTGGGTTGGGTGTGAGATCGTGTAATTTCATGTTCGACCTACTCTTCGATCTTGATCAGATGAATGATCTTGTTCAACATGCCGCGCAGGGCGGGCGTGTCTTTATGCTCGACAGTTTGATGCATTCGGCGCAAACCGAGCGCCTTGACAGTCGCCTTCTGGTCTTTTGTATAGCCGATGGCGGAGCGCACCAGCGTGATGCGAATGTTTTTACCGGGCGTTTCTTTCTTAGGCATATTGCTTCCTCCGCTCCCAGAACGGGAGGAGCTCCTCGGCTCGTTTGCCGCGGCGGGCGGCTTCTACGGCGGGGGAACGGAGTCCTTCCAAGGCGTCGAAGGTCGCCATCACCACGTTGAGGACGTTCGCGCTTCCCATGGATTTGGTCAGAATGTCGCGCACGCCCGCCACTTCCAACACGGCGCGCACGCCGCCTGCCGCAATCACGCCCGTTCCGGCGGAGGCGGGTTTGAGAAAGACCTTTGCGCCGGCCACTCTGCCGAGCGATTCGTGCGGGATGGTCGTCCCGGCGATGTTGACCGGGCGGATATTCTTGCGCGCGCGTTCGGACGCTTTGCGCATCGCATCGGGGACGGCGTTGGCTTTGCCCACGCCCATGCCGATGCTTCCCTTTTTGTCGCCGACGACCACCGTCACTCGAAAGCGGAAGCGGCGCCCGCCCTTCACCACTTTGGCGACGCGGGCGATCTCGATCACGCGCTCTTCGTAGGCGTCCTGCGATTCAAATTGCTTGTCGAATTGTTTTTCTGCCATTTGTTTCTCCATATGTAAGACCGACTTAAGTCGGTCTTACTTTTAGAACTGCAGGCCGCCTTCGCGCGCGCCGTCCGCCAGGGCTTTGACGCGCCCGGTATAGCGGAAGCCGCCGCGATCGAAGACGACCGAGGAGATGCCCTTGTTCTTTGCGCGTTCGGCGATGGCTTGACCGATGGCTTTCGCCTGTTCGGATTTCTTCATGCCCTTCACTTTTTCGCGCAGTTCTTTGTCAACAGTGGAGGCGGAAACAAGCGTGTTCCCGTCCATGTCGTCTATGATCTGGGCGTAAATGCCCGTCAGACTCTTGAAGACGTTCAAGCGCGGGCGTTCGGGGTTGCCGAAAACCTGCTTGCGCACGCGCGCGTGACGGCGTTCGCGAGCCAGCGAGCGACTCTTGTTGGCCATGGGTTACTTGGCTCCTTTCCCGGCTTTCCCGGCTTTGCGGCGGACTTTTTCGCCGAGGTAGCGCAAGCCCTTGCCATGGTAAGGCTCCGGCGGGCGGATCTTGCGCACATTCGCAGCCACCTGCCCCACCAGTTCCTTGTCGAAGCCCAGCACCTTGATCTGGCGCGTCTTCGCGTCTGTTTCAAAGGAAATCCCGGCGGGCGGTTCCACCTTGACCGGGTGGGAGTAACCGACGAACAAAGCCAGGTTCTTGCCTTCCATTTCGGCGCGATAGCCCACGCCTTCCACTTCAAGGACGACTTCAAATCCCTTGCTCACGCCCTGAATCATGTTGGCAAGCACGGCGCGGGTGGTGCCGTGCAGGGCGCGTTCTTCGGGGTTATCCGAATTGCGCGCGATCTTCAACTGATTGTCTTCCATTTTGATGGCGATCAAACTGGAGAACTCGCGCGAAAGTTCGCCTTTGGGCCCCTTCACGCGCACTTTGGTTCCGTTCAAATCCACCTGCACGCCGGCGGGGACGGATACGGGTAAACGACCGATACGAGACACAATAACCTCCTACCAAACCTTGCAGATGATCTCGCCGCCCACGCCCAACTGTCGGGCGCGCGCGCCGGTCATCACTCCCTTGGGGGTCGAGAGAATGGCGACGCCGATTCCCGAAAGCACCCAGGGGATGTCCGTTTTCCTGGTGTAGATGCGGCGTCCCGGCTTGCTGACGCGCTCCAGTCCGGAGATGACGGCGCGCCTCTGGCGGCGGTCGCCCACGTATTTGATCTTGAGCCGCAGGATCTTCTGCGCTTCGGTTTCTCCGTCAACCAGTTCGACCCCTTCGAGGAAGCCTTCCTCTTTGAGAATCCTGGCGATCTCCAGTTTGATCTTCGAACCCGGCAGAGCCACCTGGGCATGCCCCGCCATGACCGCGTTGCGGATGCGGGTCAACATATCGGCAATTGGATCTGTAAATGACATGTTCTACCTCCGACCGGCTACCAGGATGACTTCACGACGCCGGGGATCTGCCCCTTCAACGCCAGTTCGCGGAAACAAATGCGGCACAAGCCGAAGCGGCGGATGTATCCGCGCGGGCGTCCGCAACGTTGACAGCGGTTGCGCACCTGCACCGCATGGCGGCGGCGCTGTTCGCGATATTGCATACATTTCTTTGCCATACCTTACGCTTCCTTCTTGCCGCTGAACGGCATTCCGAGCAGTTTGAGCAAAGCGCGGGCTTCCTCGTCGTTATTGGCCGAGGTCACAATGGTGACTTCCATGCCGCGCAGTTTGTCTATTTTGTCGTATTCGATCTCCGGGAAGACCAGCTGGTCTTTGAGACCGAGGGTGTAGTTTCCGCGCCCGTCGAAGGCGTTCGGAGAAATGCCGCGAAAGTCGCGCACGCGCGGCAGGGCGATGTTCACCAGCCGGTCGAAGAACGCCCACATGCGCGGTCCGCGCAGTGTGACCTTCGTGCCGATCAGGCGCCCTTCGCGCAGTTTGAAGTTCGCAATGCTCTTGCGCGCCTTCGTCTGCACCGGCTTCTGCCCGGTGATGGTCGTCAGGTCTGCCACGGCCGCTTCGAGAGCCTTGGGGTTGTCCAGCGCTTCGCCGAGCCCGATATTGACCACGATCTTTTCCAGCCGCGGAACCTGCATCACATTCTTAAAACCAAATGATTTCAACAGAGCCGGGGCGATTTCATTGTTATAACGTTCATGCATTCTGTTCATTGTTTTGCTCCGGATCAGTCAATCGCCGCTTCGCAGTTTTTGCAAACGCGATGCGCGCCCGCCTCGTCCCGTTGGACGCCGACGCGGGAGGCTTCGCCGCATTTCGGGCAGACCAGCATCACATTCGATATGTCAATGGGACTTTCGAATTGAACGCGCCCGGGGTTCATCTGACGGTTGCCGGCCTGCACTTGCTTCTTGTGCTTGGTGCGGATGTTGACGCCCTGCACGACCACGCGGCGCTCGTCCAGGATGACGTTGATGACTTCGCCGCGCTTGCCCTTGTCTTCGAGACGGCCGCTGATCACTTCGACGGTATCGCCTTTTCGAATCTTGACTTTCATTCTCTGCTCCTACAAAACTTCCGGCGCCAGCGATACGATCTTCATGTAGCCCATATCGCGCAACTCGCGCGCCACCGGTCCGAAGATGCGCGTGCCTCTCGGGTTCTCGCCGTCCGCGTCCAGGATGACCGCGGCGTTATCGTCGAAACGGATGTACGACCCGTCTTCGCGCCGCCATTCCTTCGTGCAACGCACGATCACAGCCTTGACGATCTCGCTCTTCTTGACGGAGCCTTGCGGCGCCGCGGTCTTGACCGTCGCCACTACAATATCGCCGATCGCTCCGTACTTGCGCCGCGAGCCGCCCATTACATGAATGACGAGCAGTTCGCGCGCGCCGGTATTGTCGGCCACTTTCAATCGGGATTCATGCTGGATCATGGTTTACTCTCCAACACCCTGATCGGCAGTGCGGGTCTCGCGCTTCAGGACGGTTTCCACCGCCCAACGCTTCTCGCGGGACAGGGGGCGGGATTCCACGATGCGAACCTCGTCCCCGATCTGGCAACCAATCTCGTCGTGCGCCTTGACGCGCATGCTCGAGAACACCACCTTCTTGTAAAGCGGGTGGCGATATTTACGGGTGATCTCCACCACGACGGTCTTCGTCATCTTATTGCTGGTGACGACGCCGGTTATACGACGACGATTGTTCATTTTGCACCTTCCAAAGCCGCTTCCCTGAGCATCTCCGAAAGGATGGTCTCCATGCGGGCGATGTCCTTGCGCAGGATGTTCAGGCGGCTGGGGTCGGTCAACTGACCCGAGACCTGCTGGAAGCGAAGTTTCATCAATTCATCGCGCGCGTCGGATATTTTCGTGCGAATCTCTTCGGGCGACAGTTTGCGGATATCCGCGGGTTTCATGGCTTTCATGCTTATTCGCCTCCCGCGTGGCGAGCCACGACCTTGGTCTTGATCGAAAACTTATACTGCGCCGACTTCAAAGCCGCCACAGCGATCTCTTCCGACAAACCGCTCACCTCGAACATGATGCGCCCGGGCTTGACCACGGCGACGTAATATTCCACGTTGCCCTTTCCGGAACCCATGCGGGTCTCGGGCGGCTTGTGCGTGAACGGCTTCGCCGGAAAAATGCGGATCCAGATCTTGCCGCGTCGTTTCATTTCGCGGACGATCGAGCGGCGCGCCGCCTCGATCTGGCGGGCGGTGATCCAGCCCGGTTCGAGCGCCTGCAAGCCGTAATCGCCGAAGGAAATCTCCGCCCCGCGCAGGGCTTTGCCCCTCATGCGTCCGCGCATTTGCTTGCGCCATTTAACACGTTTTGGCATTAACATAGTTAATTACTCCGAGTGATAGAGAGTAGATATTAGAGAATGGAGAGTAGTAGGTCTTTTTACTATTCTCTACTCCTCTATTCTCTATTCACTAACATACACGCCTTCCGTCGCTTCGGTCTTGTCTTCCACTTCCGGCGCCGCCTCGCCCTTGTAGATCCACACCTTTACGCCGATCTGACCGTAGGTGGTCAGGGCTTCGTCGGTGGCGAAATCCAGGTTGGCGCGCAGGGTCTGAAGCGGAACCCTGCCTTCGCGCAGCCAGACATCGCGCGACATTTCCGCGCCGCCCAAACGACCGCCGACAAGGATCTTGATTCCCTCGGCGCCCTGTTTCATAGCCTGCTGGATCGCGCGCTTCATGGCGCGGCGATAGGCGATGCGGCGTTCCAATTGGTCGGCGATGTTTCGCGCGACCAGTTTTGCGTCCACATCCGGGTTCGAGATCTCGTTGATCTTCAACTCAATCTTCTTGCCCACCAGGGCTTCGAGAGCGGCGCGGATCTTCTTCACGCCTTCGCCCTTGCGCCCGATCAGAATGCCGGGTTTGGCGGTGTGGATTCCGATGCTGATCTTGCCCGGAGTGCGCTCCACATCAATGCGGGAGATGCCCGCCTTGCTGTCTCGAATAGAATCCGGAAGGTCCTTGCGCAGTTCGCGGATTTTTTCATTGGCGGCCGCGCCGCCCTTGGATAACTTACCCAGCAACAAACCGCGGATTGCAAGGTCCTGGTGTAATTGCTGGCGGTATGCGCTCCCCTCGGCGAACCAGCGCCCGCCCCAGGGCTGGTTGATGCCGAGACGAAAACCGACGGGATGTACTTTTCTACCCATATTTTCTCCTACGCTCCGCGCTCGCGCAAAACAACGGTGATGTGAGAATTGCGCCGCAAAATCGGCTTGAACCGTCCGCGCGCGCCGAAGCGCCTCCACTTGCGGGTCGGGGCTTCGTCGGCGGTGATCTTGGCTATGAACAGGTCGTCGCGGCTGACGCCGAAGTTTTCCTCGGCGTTCGCCACCGCGGAGGCAACCAGTTTATGCACCGGGTGCGCCGCGCGCTTGTTCACGAATTTGAGTATCTCCAGCGCTTCGATGGCGCTCTTGCCGCGCACCATGTCAATCACAGCGCGCACTTTCTGCGCCGACTGCGGAAGAAACCGAACGTGTGCTTGAATATCCGTCATGCGATTTCTCCTTACGCCGCCGCGGCAGCCTTCTCGGAGGTCTGATGTCCGCGGAAGGTGCGTGTCGGGGCAAACTCGCCCAGCCGGTGGCCGACCATGTTTTCCGTGATATAGATCGGCACATGACGGCGTCCGTCGTGAACCGCGATCGTGTGCCCCACCATCTGGGGGAAGATCACCGAGGCGCGGCTCCAGGTGCGAATCACCTTTTTCTCTTTTTTCTGGTTCATGGACTCTATACGCTTGAGCAGTTTTGGCTCGATGTAGGGTCCTTTTTTCAATGAACGTGACATATCTGCTTACCTCATCTGCTAGCGGTTCGTCTTACTGCGACGACGCACAATGTACTGATCCGTCTTCTTGTTGAGACGGGTCTTCTTGCCCAGCGTGGGTTTGCCCCACGGCGACTTGGGACCGGAAAGACCGACCGGCTGACGCCCCTCGCCGCCGCCATGTGGATGATCGCGCGGACTCATCGCCGTGCCGCGAACCGTCGGGCGGATGCCCAAATGGCGTTTGCGTCCCGCTTTGCCGAGTTTCACGTTGCTGTGATCGAGGTTGCCGACCTGTCCGATGGTGGCATAGCAAACCTGATGGATGAGACGCACCTCGCCCGAAGGCATGCGGATCTGCGCGAAGTCGCCTTCCTTGGCGAGCAATTGCGCCGCGCCCCCCGCCGAACGGACGAGCTGCCCGCCCTTGCCGGGTTTCATCTCGATGTTGTGAATCATCGTGCCGACTGGAATATTGCTGATCGGCAGGGAGTTGCCGGAGCGAATCTCGGCGTCCGGACCAGACATGACCGTGTCGCCCACTTTCAAGTCCAGGGGTGAGACGATGTAGCGTTTTTCGCCGTCTGCATAATAAAGGAGGGCGAGGCGCGCCGTGCGGTTGGGATCGTATTCAATCGCAGCCACCTTTGCCGGGACGCCGCGCTTCTCGCGCTTGAAGTCCACCACGCGAATGTAACGGCGCGCGCCTCCGCCGCGATGTCGGACGGTGACGCGACCATGGGCGTTTCTGCCCCCGGAGCGCTTCTTAATGACCAGCAGGGAGCGTTCCGGCGTGGACTTTGTTATCTCTTCAAAGGTATGCCCCGTCATGTCGCGCATGCCGGGGGTTACCGGTTTATATTTTTTGACTGCCATTACTGCACCCCTTCAAAGATCTCGAGGGGCTTGCTTCCCTCGGCAAGAGTAACGATCGCCTTCTTGAAAGCGGGGCGGCGCACCACCAATCGGCGGGATCGTCCGCGGCGGCCGCGTTTCGCGGGGGCGTTGATAATATTCACGCGCGCAACGCTGACTTCGAAAAGCGTTTCGAGGGCGTCCTTAACGGTTGTGCGGGTCGCGTCGTCGCTTACGACAAACGTGTAATGACCCTTCTTGCTCGACTGGACGTTCGACTTTTCGGTCACCAGCGGGCGGACGAGGACACTGTAAAGATCGGTCATGTCTCTCTCCTATCCAAGATGCGCAACCAGCGCATCAATGGTTTTCACGGGCAGGACGACCTTCTCAAAATTAAGCAGGTCGCGCACGTTCAAATAACCAGCGAGAAGCACTTTCGCGTTCTCGATGTTGTTCGCGGTCCTCATCACAAGATCGTAATTCTGGTCGCGGGCAGGCATCAACACCAGCGCCGTGGATGCGCCGACGAGGTTACCCAGCGCTTCAGCCACAACCTTGGTCTTCGGTTCCGCTATGCTGAGATCATCCACTACAACAATGGAGGCTTCGGACGCTTTCACCGACAACGCCGATCGCAGAGCCGCCTGGCGCATCTTCTTCGGCATCCGCAATTCATAACTGCGGGGATGCGGCGTGTGGATTTTTCCGCCGCCGACCCATTGCGCCGCGCGCCTCGAACCCTGGCGGGCGCGGCCCGTTCCCTTCTGTTTCCAGGGTTTGCGGCCGCCGCCGCGAACCTCGCCGCGAACCTTTGTTTCATGCGTTCCCAAGCGGGCGTTCGCCATCTGGCGTGTGAATGCCTGGTGCATCAGGTCTACATTTACTGGGGCTTCAAAGAGTTTCGCGGGAAGTTCGATCTCGCGCACCTTGTTGCCCTTCATATCAAGAACATCTGCTTTCATGGGTATTTTTCTCCGGTTTCCCGCGCGCCTTATTGCTTGCGCGACTCCTTGATCATCACAACGCTCCCCTTGCCGCCGGGAACCGCGCCGTTGATGGCGATCAGGTTGCGCTCCGGGTCCACCATCACGACCTTGATATTCTGCGCCGTGACGCGATCCACGCCCATGTGGCCTGCTCCGCGCGAACCCTTATACACGCGCCCCGGCGTGGTGCCGGAGCCGCGCGAACCGGGGGCCCGGTTGCGGTCGGATGTGCCGTGGGTGGCGTTCATGCCGTGAAAGTGGTAGCGCTTCACGCCTCCGGCAAAGCCCTTGCCCTTGCTGATGCCGATCACATCCACGCGCTCGCCAACAGCGAATGCGTCGCCAACAGTCACCTTGTCGCCGACTTTCAATCCGTGTTCTTTGGCGCGGAATTCACGCAGGAATCTAAGGGGGGGAATCTCACTGGCTTTCAAATGCCCGGCTTCTCCCTGGGAGAGGCGCCTGGGGTTCGTTTCGCCAAAGCCCAACTGCACGGCGGAATAACCCTCTTTCTCCGGCGCGCGAACCTGGGTAACAAAACATGGCCCGGCTTCGATGATCGTCACCGCATAGGCGACACCCTGCTCATCGAAGACCTGGCTCATGCCGATCTTGCGACCTATCAGCCCTTTCAACATGCTCAATTTTCTCCTTTTACAAGATTTGACGAGACTGCCGGTTGGGGCAACAACCGCATCATCTCCGCGCGGCACAGTCAGACGGCCTGCGGGGCGGAGCTTTTGTCCGCGCGCAAGCCGACTCTTGCGCCGTCTCTTATCGGTAATTAGTAAATGGAAATTGGTGAATTCCAGTCGCTAATTACGCGTAATAAGCATTAAATTTTGATTTCAATATCAACGCCTGCGGGTAAATTTAACCGCATCAGCATGTCAATGGTTTTCGAGTCCGGGTCCAGCACATCAATCAAACGGTTGTGCGTACGGATTTCGAAATGCTCGTGCGAATCTTTATCAATGAAAGCCGAGCGCCGTATTGTATAGCGTTCCTTCTTGCTTGGCAAGGGAACGGGTCCAACCACGTGAGCGCCCGTGCGTTCGGCCGTCTCGACAATGCGCTTGGCGGACTGGTCGAGTACGCGATGATCATATGCCTTAAGGCGGATGCGTATTTTTTGTTTCGCCATGATTCTCCGCCTTACGCGATGACTTTGGTGACGACGCCCGCGCCGACGGTCAGACCGCCTTCGCGGATGGCGAACTTCGAGCCTTGCTCCAACGCCACCGGCACGATCAGTTCCACTTCCAGGTTCACGTTGTCGCCC
>WBZR01000163.1_pt1 | contig 117351 bp, 108 predicted proteins | sample 5204231 | NCBI WGS metagenome assembly WBZR01 (sample SAMN12412403, study PRJNA552823) | activated sludge metagenome | isolation source: activated sludge from anammox sidestream of wastewater treatment plant... | place: USA: Virginia | collected 2017-08
AACCAACACGTAGTGAAGCGCGACGACGGCTGGGCTGTGCGCGGCGCAGGCAACCAGCGAGACACCTCGCATCACCGCACGCAGTCCGAGGCCGAACGGGCCGCTCGTGACATCGCCATCAACCAGCGTAGCGAGGTCTTGATTCATGGCGAGAACGGTCGCATCCGCGAGCGCAACAGCTACGGCAACGATCCGCACCCGCCCAAGGGCTGAAGATCGCTGGCCCTGAAATCATCGGGTTCGACTATTGCAGTAAGTGGTCCATGCGTCGAACCCGATGCGGCGCATCAATGGCAACCACTTGTCACGAAAGGGTTTCTGCGTGTGCTCGGCTGGCGAAGTTCTGGCCGATTTTTTTGAGAACAGAGACCAGAAAAGAGTCAAACTTGGCGGGTCGGTGGGCGCTTTCTGGCCGGCGCGATATGGCCTGTGGCACACGCAAAATCGGCAGAATCCCCGCACAGTGTGGGGAAAGCACAGATGTGAAAAAGCCCAACCGAGAAGGGTTGGGCTTTGAAAGTGGTGGCCAGTCTCGGAATCGAACCAAGGACACGCGGATTTTCAATCCGCTGCTCTACCAACTGAGCTAACTGGCCGCACACCCGGGCATTGCTGCCCAGATGCGATGAAGCATTAACGCTTCGAGAACTGCTTACGGCGACGGGCGCTGTGCAGACCGACCTTCTTACGCTCAACTTCACGTGCATCGCGAGTTACGAAGCCTGCGTTCGACAGCGCCGACTTGAGTTCGGCGTCGTACTGGATCAGCGCACGGGTGATACCGTGACGAACAGCGCCGGCTTGACCCGATTCGCCGCCACCAACCACGTTGACGTTGATGTCAAAGGTATTGACGTGATCGACCAGTTCCAGCGGCTGGCGCACGACCATACGGCCGGTTTCACGCGAGAAGAAGATATCGACCGGCTTGCCATTGACAACGATGTTGCCCTTGCCGCGCTTCAGGTAGACACGAGCGATAGCGCTCTTGCGACGACCGGTACCGTAGTATTGTTGTTCAGCCATAAAAACCTCTTAGATTTCCAGCGCTTTGGGCTGCTGGGCGGTATGCGGATGCGTGGCGCCGGCGTAGCACTTGAGCTTCTTGATCATGGCATAGCCCAGCGGACCCTTCGGCAGCATGCCCTTAACGGCCTTCTCCAGAGCACGCTCCGGGAAACGCTGTTGCATCTTGCCAAACGTGGTTTCGTAGATGCCGCCCGGGTAGCCCGAGTGACGGAAATATTTTTTGTCTTCGGCCTTGTTACCCGTGACGCGCAGCTTCTCGACGTTCACGACAACAATGAAATCGCCCGTATCAACGTGCGGGGTGTATTCAGGCTTATGCTTGCCACGCAGGCGGCGTGCGACTTCGCTGGCAACGCGGCCCAGAACTTTGTCCGTGGCGTCAACGACGAACCAGTCGCGCGTGACTTCATGCGGCTTGGCGGAAAAGGTTTTCATCTTTGCACTTCCGTGGCGCCTTGGGTGGCGCGGAATTTGGGAAAACGCGCATTCTAGCAATATTCCGAATTTCGCGTCAAGTCTTTTGCCGAACGCGCCATCACGCCAGTGGGTTTGTCCTGGGCCGTCAGGCGCTGAGCACCAAAAAAAACGCGGAGCCACAACGTGGTTCCGCGTAAATCCACACCAAAGGAGGAGGGTGGAGGAGACAATCTTGCGGGTGCCATAAAAGCTTACACCCGGCTTACGTGGACAATGTATAGCCCCCGGAACAAAAAATCAAGGGGATTTGTTGTGCCGCAGCAAAATATTTATAAGCTCTTGGCGGCGCTCGGTTTATCGTACAATCGCGGATCTTTCGTTTTCAGCTTATCTGGAGCCTAAAAACCATGGAATGCCGCGTCGCCTGGACTGATCATATGACTTTTGTTGCCAGTACCGGCAGTGGCCATGAGGTCACCATGGACGGCCCCCCGGATCTGGGCGGCCGCAATCTTGGCCCCCGCCCCATGGAGATGATGCTGGCAGGCGCTGGCGGGTGCACCGCCTTTGATGTGGTGCTGATTCTGCAACGTGGCCGCCACCCGATCACCGGATGCGAGGTACAGATGTCGGCAGAGCGGGCGGAGACCGAGCCCAAGGTCTTTACCAAGCTTCACTTGCACTATGTCGTGACCGGGAATCAGCTAAAGCGGGAGGCGGTAGAGCGTGCCATCACCCTCTCCAAGGACAAATACTGCTCGGCCACGGCCATGCTCGGTGCAACGGCCGAGATCACCTGGGATCTCGAACTGCGCGACGCGGGCTAGATCCGGTAGGACAGGCTGGTCAACAACCGCGAGGTCTGTTGCATCAGCCCTTTGATCAGCGGTGGAAACTGAGCGGCACCCAGCGCCTCGGCGGTGTGCGCGTGCGACGTTTCGTCCTGGGCCATCTGCCGGATGATGGCGGCACTTTTCTCATCGGCCTCGGGCAAACGCTCGAGGTGACTCTCCAGGTGGGCCGTCACCTGCTTCTCGGTCTCGGCAAGAAACCCCAGATTCCAGCGGTCACCCAGCTTTCCTGCGAGCACGCCCAGTGTCAATGAACCGGCATACCAGAGTGGGTTCAGAAGGCTGGTGTGACTGCCCAGTTCGCGCAGACGCTGTTCAGTCCAGGCCAGGTGCTCAGTCTCCTCGTGCGCAGCCTCACGCAACGCTTCGCGCACGGAAGGATCACGTGAGGTTAGCGCCTGCCCCTGATACAGCGCCTGGGCACACACTTCACCGCTGTGATTGACCCGCATTAGCCCCGCCACATGCCGCCGCTCGAGCTCACTCAGATCTGCTTCTGGCAGTTCGGCATCGGGATGTGGTCGCACACTGGTCTGCGAGACAAAGAGGGTACGCAATACCTTGTCGGCTTCGATGATGAACTGATCAATATTCATAACCTTACCTCCCGGATGTAGTCGCCGGACCTGACCGCAAGCGCGCGACAGCCACTTCAGCGCTGGGCGGTGGTTCGAGATCCAGACAGAAATAATCATAAGCCAGCACCGCCGGATAGGCGTTGTGCATCTTGTGTTGCTGCCGCTGCATCAGCACCCACGAGGAGCCCTGACTTTCAACCCAGGAGCCATCCGGTTTTCCAAAGGCATAGAGCCGACGTTCGCGGGTTTTACAGCGCAATCCTTCGTAATTCACCGTGCGCGCGCCGCCCGGGGACTCAATCACCACCGTAAAGCGCACAACGCCATCCGCCCCCACCGACACACTGGCAGGGTCGACAAAAAACCGATTGGCATTGGTCACGTTGACCTCAAACGGTATCAACGCATTGGCATCCGGTGCCGCGGGAAGTTTATATTTTTCTTCCTGCCAGATTTTTTTGTCCTCCTCGGACTCCTGGTAGTCGTAACACTCGTAATACTTTCGGGTGTCACACTCCTGAGCGGCCCAGGCTGTCGCCGACAGAGCCAGGACCCCGAGTAGCAAAAGTCGCCGCATCATTCGGCCACCTCGGTCAATGGCACCGATGGCGCACCGGACTTGGCAGTCGGCGTGCGTCGACCCCGCCGACCGATGGCCGGATGGCGCAGACGATCGGCGTTCAGAAAGGGCTCCAGCTCGGCGAGTGCCTGCTGATAGACCTCACGCTTGAACTCGACCACCGTATCCATGGGAATCCAGTACTGGCTCCAGCGCCAAGCATCAAACTCGGGATGCGTACTGGCCCGTAACTGCACATGGTGATCGCCGCCCGTCAGGCGCAACAGGTACCAGATCTGTTTCTGACCCCTGTAGTTGCCGCGCCATTCTCGGCGAATCCACTGTTCGGGCACCTCGTAGCGAAGCCAGTCCTTGGTCCGGCCAAGAATCTTGACATGCTCGGGGGCCAGCCCCACCTCTTCCTGCAATTCACGATACATGGCCTCTTCGGGGGATTCGCCACGCTTGATCCCACCCTGTGGAAACTGCCAGGCGTGCTCCTTGACGCGCTTCCCCCAGAAAACCTGATTCCGTGCATTGCAGAGAATGATGCCGACGTTGGGGCGAAAGCCTTCGCGGTCTAGCATATATCACCTGCGTTAATTTGAAATTGCCTTGATTCTGGCACAACCGGCACCCAGACGAAAGCCGGCTTCCGCTAGAATGCCAATTTTCCGCCCCTCTGGGCGGCTTAAAACGGCTTTGCCGCCTTCCACATGCCTTGCTCAGGGTTTGCTATGCGCTCCTCCCAGTTTCTGATTTCCACCCTCAAAGAAGCTCCGGCCGACGCCGAAGTCATCAGTCAGAAGCTGATGCTGCGTGCCGGACTAATCCGTCGGCTGGCCTCCGGGGTATATACCTGGTCCCCGCTGGGGCTTCGCACCTTGCGCAAGGTGGAAGCAATCGTGCGCGATGAAATGAACCGCGCCGGTGCCCTCGAAATGCTGATGCCGGCAGTGCAACCCTTTGAATTGTGGCAGGAATCTGGTCGCGGCGAGCAATATGGTCCTGAGCTGTTGCGCTTCAAGGATCGCCATCAGCGCGAGTTTGTTATCGGACCAACGCACGAAGAGGTGGTCACCGATTTCGTCCGAAAGGAAATCAAGAGCTATCGCCAGCTGCCCCTGCACCTGTACCAGATCCAGACCAAGTTCCGCGACGAGATCCGACCGCGTTTCGGCGTGATGCGGGGCCGCGAGTTCCTGATGAAGGATGGCTATTCCTTCCACACCAGTTTTGAAGATCTGCAACGCGAATACCGCGTCATGTACGACACCTACAGCCGTATTTTCAGCCGTCTTGGTCTTCGCTTCCGCGCCGTGGCTGCCGACACCGGCTCTATCGGCGGTACTGGCTCACACGAGTTTCATGTGCTGGCCGAGTCGGGTGAAGACGACATCGCCTTCTGCCCGAGCTCGGACTTTGCCGCCAACGTCGAACTGGCCGAGGCTTTGGCACCCGCCACACCCCGCCCTTCACCTGGCGCGACCCTGACCAAGGTCGCCACCCCAAAGAAATCGCGCTGCGAAGACGTCGCCCAGGTGCTGAACATCCCGTTATCGGGTCTGGTTAAATGTCTGGCCATCGTGCCGGATCTGCACGAAGGCTCAACCAACGCTTCAGGCGACCTGGTTCTGCTGCTCCTGCGTGGCGACCATGAGCTCAATGAAATCAAGGCCAGCAAGATCGAGAGCATTGGTGCTTTCCGCTTCGCCCGCGAGGATGAAGTCAAAAAAGCCCTAGGCTGTATCCCCGGCTTTATCGGGCCCGTCGGCATTAAGCCCGGCATCCGAGTGATTGCCGATCGCTCGGTCGCCGTGATGGCCGATTTTGCCTGTGGGGCTAATGAGTACGACATGCACCTCACCGGTGCTAACTTTGGTCGTGACCTGCCGGAGCCGGAAATTGCCGATATCCGCAATGTGGTCGCGGGCGACCCCTCGCCGGACGGCAAAGGTGTGCTAGAAATCGTGCGCGGCATTGAAGTCGGTCACATCTTCCAGCTGAGAACCAAATACGCCGAGGCGCTGGGCTGCACCTTCCTGAATGAGCAAGGCAAGGCCGAGGTCATGGAAATGGGCTGTTACGGTATTGGCGTGACCCGTATTGTCGGTTCGGCCATCGAGCAGAACCACGATGACAAGGGCATCGCCTTCCCGGCGGCCATTGCCCCCTTCACCGTAGCCATTGTGCCGATGGGCTATCACAAGTCGCCTGCCATTCAGCAGGCGGCTAATGAGCTCTATGAAGAACTGATCGCCGCGGGCTTCGATGTACTCCTTGACGACCGCAACGAACGCCCTGGGGTGATGTTTGCTGATATGGAACTCATCGGAATCCCGCAGCGCCTAGTGGTTGGCGAAAAGGGTCTGGCCGCAGGCCAGATCGAAGCCAAGGGACGCCGTGATGCCGAAGCGACCATGATTGATCGGGCTGGCGTGGTGGATTACCTGCGCAAGGTGCTTGCTTAAAAGGGGAGTTTCCCGCCGAACATGGCTTTGGCACCCCGCATCGCTTTCATCATGCCGCCCTTGCCTTTGAAAAGGCTGCCGAACTGCTTCATCATTTTCTGCGTCTGTTCAAACTGGTTTAGCAACCGATTAACGTCCTGAACCTGGACACCGGCTCCCAGTGCAATGCGGCGCTTGCGGCTGGCCTTGATCAACTCGGGATTGGTCCGTTCGCCGGGGGTCATGCTGTCGATAATTCCCTGGATCTGACGCGCCATTTTGTCGTCGCTACCGGCCGGCATCCGAGCGGCCGCTTCGGCAAACTTGGCCGGCAGCTTGTCCACTAATGCCGACATACCGCCCATCTGGCGCATCTGGGCCATTTGCGCGCGGAAGTCATTTAGATCAAAGCCCTTACCGCTCTTGATCTTTTGCGCCATGGCCTGCGCCTGATCCAGATCAACCTGCTGCGAGGCGGCTTCGACCAGCGACAGAATATCGCCCATGCCCAGAATCCGGGAGGCCATGCGATCCGGGTAAAACGGCTCTAGGCCATCCAGTTTTTCAGCCACCCCCACAAACTTGATGGGCTTTCCCGTAACGGCACGCACCGAGAGTGCGGCACCACCACGTGCATCACCATCCAGCTTGGTGAGCACGACACCAGTCAGCGGAAGCGCCTCATTGAAAGCCTTAGCCGTGTTGACCGCATCCTGGCCGAGCATGGCATCGACGACGAATAGCGTTTCAATCGGGTTGAGCTGGGCGTGCAGCGCCTTGATCTCATCCATCATGGCCTCGTCAATGGCCAGACGGCCGGCCGTATCGACGATTAGGACTTCTTCGTGGTGCTTCCGGGCCCAATCGACTGCCGCTGCGGCGATCTCGGCGGGCTTCTGGTCTGGTGAGGACGGAAAAAATTCGGCGCCGACCTGACCCGCCACATGTTTGAGCTGTTCGATAGCCGCCGGACGATACACGTCGCAGGAGACCACCATGACTTTTTTCTTGTGGTTCTGCTTGAGCCAGCGAGCCAGCTTACCGACTGTCGTCGTTTTACCCGCCCCCTGCAGACCCGCCATGAGAATAATGGCCGGCGGCTGCTGGTTGAGCGCCAGTGGCACCTGGGCCTCGCCCATGAGCTGCTTCAGCTGTTCATGCACAACCCCGACAAAGGCCTGCCCCGGCGTCAACGATCCAATGACCTCTTCACCCAGTGCCTTTTCCTTGACCTGGGCCACAAAATCCTTGACGACCGGCAATGCGACATCGGCCTCTAGAAGCGCCATCCGCACCTCGCGCAGCGCATCGCCGATATTGGATTCGGTCATGCGGGCTTCGCCGCGCATGGTTTTAACAACACGACTCAGGCGTTGGGTCAGATTTTCCAGCATGATTATTCCGGACAGCTTGTCTTGGTGAATGATCGTGCCCCCGTGATATAAATGGGGCTTCGCTGTCCATTGTATCGCTTCCCTTTATGTTTTCGATGCCGATTCCGCTTGCCACACTGCTAACGCTGGTAGCTACGCTTGCTTACGGCCTGCTGGCTTGGCAGGTGATGCGCCAGGTCGCCGTTCAATCACCGGCACGCCTCGCCCGTCAACACAACCCGAATGTGCCAGGTGCGGCAAAATCACCCTCGGCAGGTGTTTCCCCGGCGCTCTTCGGTTTTGCACTGGCCACCCATGCGGGGGCGCTATATATCGACATGTTTGGCGGGGGGACGGTTCGTTTTTCATTTGCCCTGGCTATTTCGGTCATCCTCTGGTTGGCGGTGGTCCTCCACGGCTTCGAGAGCCTGGCTCACCGCCAACGCGGGTTGCTGGCTTTGATCCTGCCGACGGCGGCAGCCGGTGCTTTGCTACCGTTGATCTTCCCCGTCGAACACCCGCTCGTCCGGATCGATTCCTTTGCATTTCGCGTGCACTTTATCCTGGCCATGCTGGCCTATGGGGTGTTTCTACTCGCCACGCTCCAGGCCTGTCTGATCTGGATTGCCGAACGTGACCTGCACCACCCGGACCGTCTGGCCAATGGCCATCGTTTCCCTCCCCTGCTCCGTATGGAAGCGCTGCTCTTCCGCATGCTGGGCATCGCCTTCCTGCTGCTCACCGGTTCGCTGGCGACCGGTCTGCTGGTTTCGGAAGCCTTTTATGGACAGTGGATCCGCATCGATCACAAGACCGTGTTTGCGCTCCTCTCCTGGCTGATTTTTGGTGGTTTGCTACTGGGGCGTCATCTGCGCGGCTGGCGCGGCCTGAAGGCCACCCGCTGGACGATTGCCGGCTTTGTCTCGCTCCTGCTGGCCTACGTAGGCAGCCGTTTTGTTCTGGAAGTTCTGCTTGACCGGACCTTATGACGGCGCTTGCCCGCGCCCTGATTGACAGCGGTCGATTACCGGCCGATGCGGTTGAGCGATGCCTAAACCGTGCCACCCAACGCCAATGCAGCCTCGCTGATGAACTGGTGCAGGCCGGCCTGATTTCTGCGGATTCGCTCGCTGATTTTGCCAGCCAGACCTTTGGCTTTCCCCGCGTCGATGCCGCAAGGCTTGAAGCGACCACACCCATTCAGGGTCTGTCCCGCTCTTTGTACACCGACAGCCGCTTCCTACCGCTGGAGCGCCATGATCGCCAGCTCTCGCTGGCCATGAGCGACCCGACGGATGAGAGCCTCATCCATCTGGCTCGTTTCCAATCCGGCTGTAGTATTGTGCCGCTGGTAGCTGACTGCCAGACCCTGGCCACTGTGCACAGCGTCATCGCACCGGCAACCCCCACCGGCCCTGACACGCCATCATCCGCTGCCACACTAGGCGAACCCCTGGCCGTCGATGATGCGCCCGCCGTACGTTTTCTGCAGCGCACCTTATCTGATGCTGTGGCCAGCGATGCCTCCGATATCCACTTCGAGCCCTACGAGCACACCTACCGAATCCGCTTCCGTATCGACGGTCTGCTACAGGATGCGCCCACACCGCCGTCAGATATCCGCGCCATGCTGGCCTCGCGGCTGAAGGTGCTATCAAACTTGAATATTGCAGAAAAACGCTTGCCCCAGGACGGACAAATGCGCATTGATACCCTGGAGGGCGACCCAGTCGACTTCCGGATTAGCACGATGCCCACGCTGTATGGGGAAAAGATTGTCCTCCGCATCCTCGACCGGCAGAGTGCCCGCCGCCAACTGGATCAGCTGGGCATGCCCACCCAACAACTGGAAACCCTGAATCGCGCCATTCACCAGCCGAGCGGGATGATTCTGGTGACTGGCCCGACCGGCTCGGGCAAAACTGTTTCGCTTTACGCCTGTCTGAACGCTCTGAACCAAACCGGCGTCAATATTGCCACGGCCGAGGACCCGGTTGAAATTCCGGTCGACGGGATTAACCAGGTCAACATTGATGACCGGATCGGGCTCACTTTCGCCACTACGTTACGGGCCTTCATGCGTCAGGATCCGGACATTCTGATGGTGGGGGAGATCCGCGACTTCGAAACGGCCGACATTGCCGTCAAAGCGGCCCAGACCGGCCATCTTGTTCTTTCCACACTCCACACCCGCTCTGCCCCGGCCAGCCTGGAACGGCTCCGCCAGCTCGGCCTGCCGGCGTTCAACGTCGCTGGCAGCGTGTTGCTGATCATGGCCCAGCGTCTGATTCGTCGGCTCTGCACCTGCAAGACTCCCGTTCCGCACCCCGAGCTCGTAGCGCTCCGCGATGCCGGTTTTGACGAAAGTGCCCTAACCGACCTGCAAGCGGGTCGCTGGCAACTCTTTGCACCCCAGGGCTGTGCTCAGTGCCGACAATCTGGTTACCGCGGACGCCTGGCCATTTTCGAGGTGCTTCCGGTCAGCCCGGCGATCCAGGAAATCATTCTCCATGGGGGTAGTACGTTGGCCATTGCCGCTCAGGCCCATCAAGAAGGGGTCATAGATTTGCGTCAGGCCGGTCTTGAGAAGGTGATCTCCGGCGACACCAGCATCGCGGAGGTTCTAGCCGCTACGGATCGGTGATTCGGTGATGCCCAAAAAACTTGCGGCACTCAAACCCCTTCGGTTTCGCTGGGTTGGCATCAGCGGAGACGGTAGCACCTGTCGTGGCGAACTCCAGGCCACGAGCGAGGCGCGCGCCCGAATTTCGCTGCGCCAACAGGGTATTACACCCACCCGCATTGGTCGAAGCTGGCGCCCTGCATCCAGGGTTTCCGCCAAGACGGTCTGCTTTATCCTGCGGCAGCTGGCCACCCTGATCCGGGCCGGTGTCCCCATCATCAGCGCCCTCGATATCATCGCGCGGAGCCAGGAGAGTCCCACCGCAACCCATCAGATCCTGCAAATTCGTAGCGACCTGGAGACAGGCACGCCGCTGTCCACAGCACTCGCGAGGCACCCCGATACCTTTAACACGCTCACCTGCACCCTGGTCGCTGCCGGCGAGCAATCCGGACAACTGGATGACATGCTGGCCCGTATTGCTGACTACGAGGAAAAAATGCTGGCGATCCGGGGCAAGTTACGGGGTGCACTGGCCTACCCACTGGCGATCATTTCGACGGCCTTTATCGTCACGATCCTGCTGCTGATTTATGTTGTGCCAGCCTTTGAAAGTAGCTTCAGCAGCTTTGGCGCCAGCCTGCCACTGCCAACCCGGATGATCATCGACGGTTCTAACGCATTACGCAACTTCGGAATCCCTTTGCTGCTGGCGGCTATCCTGGGATTGATTCTGCTCAATCGCTTCTGGCATCAGCGGCCTGCATGGCAGTTTGCCACCGACCGCGCACAACTCCGTCTACCCGTGTTAGGCAGCCTGTTACAGCGGGTTGCCCTGGCGCGATGGAGCCGGACATTGGCGAGCCTCTATGGAGCCGGGATCACGATGCTCGATGCCCTGGAACCTGCCGGACAATCAACCGGTAACCGGTTGTATCAGGGCGCCAGCCAGAGTGTGAAACAACGCATCAGCCAGGGAGATAGCCTGTCATCCAGCCTGATGCACCAGCCACTTTTTTCACCGCTCCTGATCCAAATGGTGCACATCGGTGAAGAGTCCGGCACCCTGGATGCCATGCTGAACAAGGTGGCTGACATTTATGAACGTGAGGTCGATGACACCGTAGCCATGCTCGGCAGCCTCATGGAACCCCTGCTGATGGTGGTTCTGGGCGGCCTGATCGGCGGCCTCGTCATTGCCATGTACCTACCTATCTTCGAGCTGGGTTCCGTCCTCTAATGCCAGGGTGCGGGTGGGTGCCGTGATTACGCACCCCGATTGCCCAAGGCGGTTGATCACGGTGCCCCGGGCTCCGCTATAATCAAAGGTTTACGAATTCATTCAGGCTGCCCTCGGCATACGCGCACTGTGAAACGCTACTTTATTACCGGTCTTCTCATCTGGGCGCCTCTCGGCATCACGATCTGGGTCCTCTCGTTCATTCTCGGGATGATGGATCAATCCGTGATGTTATTGCCCACGGAGTGGCATCCGCGCAGCATGTTCGGCTTTAATATTCCCGGTCTGGGCGCATTACTCACCCTGCTGGTGGTCTTCCTCACCGGCCTGCTGACGGCCAACTTTATCGGTCAGCGCCTAGTGCGCTGGTGGGAGGCCCTGCTTCGCCGCATTCCTGTCGTACGCTCCGTCTACCAGAGCGTCAAGCAAATTTCGGACACGATCTTTTCGCCTTCCGGCCAAGCCTTCCGCCAGGCATTGCTGGTGCAATACCCGCGCCAGGGTAGCTGGACCATTGGCTTCCTGACCGGCAAGCCAGGGGGTGAAATTGCGGGTCACTTGGGTGATGACATGATCAGCCTCTATGTACCGACCACCCCTAACCCGACATCAGGTTTCTTCCTGATGGTGCCGAAAGCCGATGTCATCGAACTGGACATGTCCGTGGAAGACGCCCTCAAGTACCTAATTTCGATGGGCGTCGTTGCCCCGGGCAAGCTGCCGCTCAAAAAGCCGCGGGCTGCGGCACCGATCGACCTCCAAACCGCTGCCAACACTTACGTCGGCGACTGATTTCCCCTTTGAAGAAAAGCAAGACTCTCATGCGTACCCATTACTGTAGCGACCTCAACCCTGCTCTCAATGAGCAGATCGTCACCCTATGCGGCTGGGCACATCGCCGCCGCGACCACGGTGGCGTGATCTTCATCGATCTGCGTGACCGGAGCGGTCTGGCGCAGGTCGTATGCGACCCGGATCGCCCGGAAATGTTCCAGATTGCCGAATCAGTACGTGGCGAATTCTGTCTGAAAATTACCGGCAAGGTCCGCCCGCGTCCGGCAGGCACCGAAAACACCACACTGGCCTCAGGTGGCATTGAGGTGCTGTGCCATGAAATCGAAGTCCTCAACCCGTCGGTCACCCCACCGTTCATGATTGATGACGAACACCTGTCCGAGACCGTGCGCCTGACACATCGCGTGATGGATTTGCGCCGCCCGGCGATGCAGAAGAACCTGCAGCTACGTTACCGCGTGGCTCGCGCCTTCCGTCGCTATCTCGACGACCATGGCTTTATCGATGTTGAGACGCCGATGCTGACCAAGTCGACACCGGAAGGTGCCCGCGATTATCTGGTGCCCTCACGTGTGCATGATGGTCAGTTCTTTGCGCTACCCCAATCGCCGCAGCTCTTCAAACAGTTGCTGATGGTTGCTGGCTTTGACCGCTACTACCAGATTGTGAAATGCTTCCGCGACGAAGACCTGCGCGCTGATCGACAACCCGAATTCACTCAGGTCGATATCGAGACCTCGTTCCTGAGCGAAGAAGAGATCATGAGCATTATGGAAGGCCTGATCCGTTACGTGTTCAAGGACGCACTGGATGTCGACCTGCCCAATCCCTTCCCGCGTATCACTTATGCCGAAGCCATGGCGCGATTCGGCTCGGACAAGCCGGATATGCGGGTCACGCTGGAACTGACCGATGTAACGGACGCTGTCGCCGATGTGGCCTTCAAGGTCTTTAGCGGCCCCGCCACATCGGGTGGCCGCGTGGCGGCCATGCGCATTCCGGGCGGTGCCTCATTGTCACGCGGCGAGATTGACGAGTACACCAAGTTCGTTGGCATCTACGGGGCGAAGGGCCTCGCCTACATTAAGGTGAACGACGCCTCGCAACCGAACGAAACCGGTCTGCAATCACCGATCGTCAAGAACCTGAACGAAAGTGCGCTGAAGACCATTCTGGAGCGCACAGGCGCCCAAAGCGGCGACCTGATTTTCTTTGGTGCCGACAAGACCAAGGTAGTCAACGACGCGCTGGGTGCCCTGCGCGTCAAGATTGGTCACGAAAAGAACTTCATAAACGGCACCGTCTGGGCGCCGATCTGGGTGATTGATTTCCCGATGTTCGAATACGACGAGGACGACAAGCGCTGGAACGCTTGTCACCACCCGTTCACCAGCCCGAAGGACGCGCACATTGATCTACTGTCGAGCGATCCTGGGCAGTGTCTGGCCAAGGCCTACGATATTGCTCTGAACGGCTGGGAAATCGGCGGCGGTTCGGTACGTATCCACCGCGCCGATGTGCAGGAAAAGGTATTCAGCGCCCTCGGCATCGACGAAGCCGAGCAGAAGCAGAAGTTCGGTTTCCTGCTCGACGCGCTGAAATACGGTGCCCCACCGCACGGCGGCCTGGCCTTTGGCCTGGATCGTATCGTCACCATGATGACCGGTGCCGAATCGATTCGTGATGTGATCGCCTTCCCGAAAACACAACGGGCCCAGTGTCTGCTCACCGACGCCCCGTCGCCGGTGGATGAAAAACAGCTGCGCGAATTACACATCCGCCTTCGCCAACCGGCCACAGCCCAACCGGGTGCCGCTGAGCCCAAGGCCTAAGCGCATCACCCCTCCTGCTCGGCAACCTGACGCGTGAATCCGGCCGCTTTTGCCCGCCTGCTCGCTGATCATGAGCGGGCGGGTGTCTTCCATCTGACCCCAGGGGGGCTGGGCGTTCTGGCCGAAGCCTGTGCGCTGGCTGATCTTCACCTGATCACCGCGGATCTCCGCGAAACTCCCCACATGAGCGAGGCGATGGCAATTCTGACCAAAGCGACCGCCTGTCCGGCCCACGAGGCCGCGCACCTGGATGATCTGGCCGAAATGCTCAGTGATTTTTCCTGGTTGCCAGCCAACGGTTACGTCCTCCTGGTCGAGGATGCGGACAATCTGATTGCCAGCGATCCAACCGGTGTTCAGAAGCTCCTGGATGCTTTCCAGGCTGCCAACCACACCTGGCAGAGCCAGGAGGTTCCCTTCTGGGCATTTCTGGGTCTGCGCGGCGATGGGATTGCCTTGTTGCCGATGATTGGCTGATCGCTGAGATTATTTAGGCTGCATGGATATAGACTATAAGCGTCCGGAATCGGTACTGGTCGTAATCCACACGCCCGATCTGCAATGCCTGCTGCTGGAACGTGCACGACATCCTGGCTACTGGCAATCTGTAACGGGTAGCCGCGAAGGCAACGAAACCTTTCTAGAGACCGCAGTGCGCGAGGTGGAAGAAGAAACCGGCCTTGCCGTTGGGGCAGATGAGTTCCTCAGCTGGCCCGGTGAGAATGTCTACACCATCATGCCCGAATGGCGACATCGTTACGCCCCGGACGTCACGCACAATCGTGAACGCGTGTTCTCGCTGTGCCTACCTTCGCCTGTCGATATTCGGATAGCGCCTGATGAGCACCGTGCCTGGCGCTGGCTGCCCTGCACCGAGGCGGCTGCCGCCTGCTTCTCTGCCAGCAACCGCGATGCGATTCTCGCCCTCGACAGCCTGCAGGGTATGCCCCGCCTGTAATATCGCTTTGCGATCATTCGTCGGCTCGTTACAATCGCCAGGTACGCAGACTTTCATCCCGACCATCGATTGACCTGACTTTTATGCATATCGCCCAAACTCCCGAGCACACGACCCTGGAAGCCAAGGTTCTGGCCGAAGCCCTGCCTTTCCTCAAGCGTTTTCATGGCAAGACCATCGTCGTGAAATACGGCGGCAATGCGATGACGGAAGAGCGCCTGAAACAATCATTCGCGAACGATGTAGTGCTACTCAAGCTGGTCGGTCTGAACCCAGTGGTCGTGCATGGTGGCGGCCCGCAGATTGAACAGATGCTGACCCAGGTCGGCAAGAAGGGGGAATTTATTCAGGGCATGCGTGTCACGGATGCCGAGACCATGCGCGTCGTGGAGATGGTGCTGGGCGGCGAAGTGAACAAGGACATCGTCGGCCTCATCAATCAGAACGGTGGCAAGGCGGTCGGCCTGACCGGTAAGGATGCTGGCCTGATCCGTGCCAAAAAGCTGATGCTGCCCAAGCAGGGCAGCCCCAGCGAACTGATCGACATCGGTCTGGTCGGCGACATCCAGCAGATTGACCCGTCGATCGTGCACCATCTGGTCACCGGTGCCTTCATTCCGGTGATCGCACCCATTGGCTTTGGACCGGATGGCGAAACCTACAACATCAACGCCGACGTGGTGGCCGGCAAAATGGCCGAGGTTCTCGGTGCCGAAAAACTGGTGCTTCTCACCAACACACCGGGCGTCCTCGATAAGGATGGCAATCTGGTCACCGACCTGACCCCCCGCGATATCGACAACATGGTTGCTGATGGCACCCTCTCCGGCGGCATGCTGCCAAAGATCTCGTCAGCGCTAGATGCCGCGCGCAACGGCGTCAAAGGCGTCCACATTATTGATGGCCGTGTGCCGCACGCTCTGCTGCTGGAAATTCTGACGCAGCACGGCGTAGGCACCATGATCCGCTCGAGCTGATCGCAGGCTCCCGGGGTGCTTCTGCGTGCCAAGTCCCGAGCACCCGTCTGGGTATTCGATCTCGACGACACGCTGCATCACGCCACGCCTAACATCTTCCCGCATATCAACCGGGCGATGACCGCCTACATCGAGCGCCATCTGGCTCTCGACCATGCGGCGGCCACCGAGCTACGCCAGCGCTACTGGCAGCGCTACGGTGCCACCTTGCTGGGTCTGATTCGCCATCATGGTATCGACCCGCATCATTTTCTGGCCGAAACGCACGATTTTGATGATCTGGGCTCGCTGCTGATCACGGCGCCGGCACTCCTTCACACCCTGCGAGAACTGCCGGGCCGGCGCATCATCTTCTCGAATGCGCCCCGTCCCTATACCTTTGAGGTGCTAAGACTGAGTGGTCTCTTACCCCTGTTCGACGCAGTCTACACCGTCGAGTCCTTCAACTTTGAACCCAAGCCTCTGCGTAGCGGCTTCATGAAGCTTCTGCAGCGCGAAGCCGTGCGTGCCTCACAGTGCATCATGATTGAGGACAGCCTCGCCAATCTCGTGATGGCGAAGCGTCTGGGCATGCACACGGTATGGCTGACACGCTCCCTGCGCAGCAGCCCGTGGGTCGATCACAAGCTGCGCCGTATTACCGATCTGCGTTATCTGGCCGCCTGGAGCCAGCGCGCGGCTTGCGGCGCAAAATAGGTCAGGATCATATCGGCACCGGCACGCTTGAACGCCAGCAGGCTTTCCATGACCACCTTCTCCTCATCCAGCCAGCCGTTCTGGGCCGCGGCCTTAAGCATCGCATACTCCCCACTGACCTGATAGACGGCCGTTGGGCGTTCAAACTTATCCTTGATCCGGCGCACGATATCTAGGTACGGCATTCCCGGTTTGATCATCACGATATCTGCACCTTCAGCCAGATCCAGCGCCACTTCGTGCAGCGCTTCATGGGTATTGGCCGGATCCATCTGGTATGTCATCTTGTTGCCCTTGCCCAGCTGGCCGGCCGAGCCGACAGCATCGCGGAACGGGCCATAAAAGGCCGAGGCATACTTGGCACTGTAAGCCATGATGCGGGTATTCACATGGCCCGCTGCCTCCAGGGCCACCCGGATGCGGCCGATACGGCCGTCCATCATGTCAGACGGCGCCACCATATCCACCCCTGCGGCAGCCTGCATGGTTGCCTGGCGAACCAGCATGTCGAGCGTGACATCATTGAGGACATAACCCTGCGCATCAATGATGCCATCCTGGCCATGCGAGGTATACGGATCAAGCGCGACATCCGTGATGACGGCCAGTTCGGGAAAACGCGCCTTGATAGCTTTGACCACACGCGGCACCAGACCATCGGGATTCGCCGCCTCAACACCGTCCGGTGTTTTAAGCGCGGCATCAATCACGGGAAACAGGGCAACCGCCGGGATCCTCAGTGCAACCACCTCGGCCAGATGTTCGAGTAGCGTATCAGGCGAATAGCGAAAGACACCGGGCATGGAGGTAATGGCCTCGCAGACCCCCGAACCTTCGCGGACGAAAACGGGATAAATCAGATCATCCGTGCTCAGATGATGCTCACGTACCAGCCGACGGGTGGCGTCATCCACACGCACACGGCGCGGGCGAACAAGAGGAAAACGGGCATGTAGCGAATGTTGATCAGGCATCTTCTTCACCAGTCACGAGCTTGGAGTTATCGCACCCCTCGATGGGCGGGGGTGCCTCATTGTCGCACAGCCCCAGCCAGCGCTTGAGCACGGTTGCCGCTTCGGCGACCCCCTGACGCTTCAGGCTGGAGAACAACTGGACACTGACTGGGCAGCCCAGATCCGCCAGCTCTGCCCTGACATGGCGGAGGGCCTTCGTCTGCTCCTGTCGGGACAATTTATCCGACTTTGACAACAGGACATGAATCGGCCGACCCGTCGGGGCAAACCATTCCAGCATCTGCCAATCCATATCGGTAAGTGGCCGACGGCTGTCCATAATAACCACCAGGCCCTTCAGGGGCTCCCGCGTCTGCAGGTAGGGTCCGAGGAGCACGTCCCACTGCTTGCGTACATCTTCCGGCACCTTGGCAAAACCATAGCCGGGCAAGTCCACGAAATAGCGATCCGGCGCCACCGAGAAGTAATTCAAATGTTGGGTGCGGCCCGGGGTTTTGGACACATACGCCAGACGGGTTTTGCCGGCCAGGGAGTTGATCGCCGACGACTTGCCCGCATTGGAACGGCCGACAAAGGCTACCTCGGCCACGGCATCCCCCGGCGTATCCCGCAGTTTGGCCACCGTCGTCAGAAACTCGGTGCGCGGAAAGGGGTGGGCATGGCCCGGATTTTTGCTCGGGACAGGCACAGCTTTAGCGGGTTCTGACGTCTTGGCCGACCGCTTGACCGGATTTTTAACCGGAGTTGCTGCTTTTTTGGGCAGCGTTTTGAGCGGTTTTTTGGACGCCGATTTCAAAGTTTGGATATCTGACACAGTACGCCTCGTTGATGTTGTATTAGAATAACAGCCTTAACGATGAATACACCCTTCGTTCCCGAAGGGTTTGCTAACCAATCTGTTTGGAGTGTGGACATGATCCGTGCTGTCGCATTCGCCCTGATGTGCTCTGTCAGCGCCCTGGCAATCGCCCAAGAACCTGCCGCCAAGGCTGCCCCGGCAGCTGCTGCGTCGACCGACGCACCAGCCATTGTCAAGAACGTTTGCGCTGCCTGTCACGGCACCGATGGCAACAGCAGCATCCCGGCCAACCCGAATCTGGCCGGTCAGCATGCTGCCTACCTGTCCAAGCAGCTCCATAACTTCAAGGCCTCGGCCGATGGCAAACCGCCCCTGCGTGAAAACGCTGTCATGAATGGCATGGCTGCGCCGCTCACAGATGACGATATCAAGGCATTGTCGCAATATTTCGCAAAGCAGACACAAAAGCCTGCGGTAGCCCACGACGAAAAGCTGGCCACCGAGGGTCGCAAGCTCTGGCGTGCCGGTGATATGAAGAAAGGCATCCCTGCCTGCTCGGGTTGCCATGGCGTTGCCGGTTCGGGCCTGCCTGCCCAGTATCCGATGCTGTCCGGTCAGCATCCGGAATATATCGTCGCCCAGCTGCAACAATTCCGTGACGGCGTCCGCGCCAACGATCCGGAAGGCATGATGCGCATGATTGCCGCCAAAATGACCGACAAGCAGATGGCAGCCGTTGCCGAGTACGCGGCGGGTTTGCGTCAGTAACTCAGGGTTTCTGGCTCATACAAGGCAGCCTGCGGGCTGCCTTTTTTATTGGCCAACGAGTGCCGCAATCTCGTCGACGTCAAATCCGGCTGCTCGCCGGGCCGCAGTATTCAACGGTCGACGTGGCCAAGGCGCTCGGTAGCGTTCAATGAGTGTCAGATAAGTCTGGGCAACCGGCCACTGTTCACGTTCACACAACTGGCGAAACCAGAAATCACCCAGGGCCACGTGGCGCACTTCATCCCGGGCGATGACGGACAACGCCCGCAGAACCGGTTTGTCACCAATCCCCTGAAAGCTCCGGAAAATCGGTGGCATCGCATCCAGTCCGCGAGCTTCCATCAGTCGTGGCACCAGCGCCATGCGCACCAACACATCCTCTGCCGTCTGCTCAGCCAGATTCCAGAGACCGGCATGCGCCGGTAGATCACCGTAGGCAACATTCAGTTGCGCCAGCTGCTCGGCGATCAGACTGAAATGATAGGACTCCTCGATCGCCACCTCCAGCCAGTCCCGCACGAAATTAGCGCCCAGCGCATGAAATCGCCACGCGGCATCAAGCGCAAGGTTAATGGCGTTGAATTCGATGTGCGCGATGGCATGCAATAACGCAGCCCGACCCTCGCGATCGACGGCCCGACGCTGCGGTAGCGCATCGGGCGCGACACACACGGGCCGTAATGGCCGACCGATATCGGTACACGGCGGCGGCGCTCCCAATGCTGCCAGGGCCGCGTCATCCACATGGCGCACATAAGGTATCAGCGCATCAACGGCGGCACATTTTGTCGCGACGTCGGTCGCTGACCACGCCGCGTGGAGCAAGACTGACAAACCCTGAGTCATGGGCTTACGGCTGGCGGGGTACCTGGCCCGGGCGGGTCATGAACTGGATAACCGCCCGACCATCTTCATGCTGGCGGGGCGCGACCTTCCAGGCATGCCCCTGTATCAGCTCGAATGTCAGCCGGTAGCGTCCCTCGGCATCTCTAGGCCAATGTTCGAACACCCGCCACCAGAAATGCCGGGAGCGCAACCCCCGAAATGGATTTTCAACCATTTGCGCAGCCACCGACCCCGCGCCCTGGAGTTCGCGCAAGGCACGCCAGGGATCCTCATAGGTCAGCGTCAGAATTTCCATATCCATCACCGGGTCGGCAAATCCAGCATGCACCAGCATATCCCCGACATCATGCATGTCAGTGTAAGCAATCATGCTATCGGCCAAACCCGGACTGACGGCGTGAAGTGCCTGGCGCAATTCTTTCAGTGTATCCGGCCCGAACAGGCTGAACATGAAAAGCCCCCCGATAGCGAGCACCCGATTCGCCTCCGCCAAGGCCGCGGGGAGATCATCTAGCCAATGCAACATGGCATTCGACCAGACCAGATCCACGCACTGCGTTGTCAGCGGCAACGCAACGGCGCGCCCCGCCAGACGAGGATTTTTCGAGGAACGTCTTGAGGGCAACAGTCGTTGCATAAAACTGCGCGCCGCCTGTTCCGAGAGCCGACCCTCGTGCAGCAGCGCCGTGCTGGCATCCACCCCCACCCAAGTGGCCTCGGGGTAGCACTGTTGCAACATCAGACGATCTGCACCGAGACCACAGCCCAGATCAAGAATCCGCGCGGGACTGAGTCGCACCATCTCCAGACGCTCGGCCATACGTCGCGCCATTTCTCGGTAGAGAAAGTCGTTGTCAGCAAACCGCGGTGCAACCCGATCGAAGGCGCGACGAATCAGCGCATCCCTAAAACACGGTTTGCGCCTCGCGCTCTGAGGCTGGGGCTGGGGTGGGGAGACCTCCCCCGCCATCAGACGCCTTTCAGGCCCAGTGTGGCGAACAGTTTCTGATCGCGCGAGGTATTGGGGTTCCCGGTCGTCAGCAGCTGCTCGCCATAAAAGATCGAGTTGGCACCGGCAAAGAAACACAGCGCCTGCAATTCATCCGACATCTCCTGACGGCCTGCCGACAGACGGACCCACGACGTGGGCATCGTGATGCGTGCGGCCGCAATCATGCGCACGAATTCGATCCCGTCGACCGGGTCCACGCCTGCCATGGGCGTTCCGGGAATCGGCACCAGGTTATTGATAGGCACCGAATCCGGTACTGGGTCGAGATTCGCCAGCTGCGCAATCAGTGCTGCACGATTCTTCCGGTTTTCGCCCATCCCGACGATACCGCCAGAACAGACATGAATGCCCGCCTGGCGCACGCGATCGAGCGTGTCGAGACGATCTTCATGCGTATGCGTGCTGATGACTTCCTGATAATAGGCCGAGTCGGTATCCAGGTTGTGGTTGTAATAATCCAAACCCGCGGTTGCCAACTTTTCAGCCTGACCGGGTTTCAGCATCCCCAGCGTCACACAGGTTTCCAGGCCTAGTGCCTTGACGGACTGGACCATATCGACAACCTGGTCCAGATCTTTGTCCTTCGGGCCACGCCACGCGGCACCCATGCAGAAACGCGAAGACCCCGCCGCCTTGGCCGCCTTGGCCGCAGTGATGACATCCTCTTTTGACATCAGCGCTTCCCGACCCACCTCGGTATCGTATCGTGCTGACTGCGAGCAGTAGCCGCAATCTTCCGAGCAACCACCGGTCTTGATCGACAGCAAAGTCGAGCGCTGCACAGCATTCTCATCGAAATGCTCGGCATGAACGGCGTGCGCCCTGGCGAGCAGTGACATGAACGGCAGCTCGATCAGCTCAAGCACGGCCTCGGTCGACCAACGCCCCGTTCCAGTCGATCGCAGCATAACATCGTGTTGCTTCGAGCGCGGTGGCACAAAATTCAGGGGGATTGTCTCTGTTTGCATAGGGAATTCCACCGATAGCGGTCAATGGCTGGGGTAAAGGCATAATTATGCCCTATGCCCCTGATAGACCACCAACCCGGCCCGGGTCGCCGCTTCTTCCTCTGGTGCCAGCAGACCCTGCTGCGCCCAATCGCCGATGCTCTGTTAGCGCAATCCTGCGCCCTATGCCAGCAGCCGAGCGGCACCACGCCCATTTGCCCGGGCTGTGCGCAAGATCTCCCTTTTTTGCCCGGTACCCCGGGAAGCCACTGCCCGCGCTGTGCTCTTCCGCTATATGGTGGTTCAACCTCCTGCCCGGACTGCGCCCGTCACCATCCCGCCTTTGATCGCGCCACGGCCGTCTGGGCCTATGCGTTTCCGATTGATACCCTGATTCGCGATTTCAAATACGGTCATCACCTTTATCTCGGACGTTTCTTTGCGGAACAGCTCGCCCAGACCTTGTTGCATGACTGGAATAGCACCCATCGGGCTAAACCCGATCTCATCATCCCCATGCCACTCCACCCGAACCGGCTCAAGACCCGAGGCTTCAATCAGGCCGCCGAAATCGCCAGACATCTGGCACGCCTGCTGGACATTCCCTGTGCTTATGATGCGCTGACCCGCCTTCAGGATACGCCCGCTCAGGCCGGACTGCCCCGTGAAGCCCGCTGGCAGAATCTGATTGGCGCCTTTGCCTGTCCGCCAGCGCTGAAGACACGTCACGTCCTTCTTGTCGATGATGTGTTGACGACCGGGGCGAGCCTCTCCGCCTGTGCCGATATCCTGCGGCAGTCGGGTATCACCACGGTTGACGCTGCCGTGCTCGCCCGCACACCAGGCCCCGATCTCTCTTCAAGATTGTAACGACCCAGCCGCCATGAATCCCCTACTTCGCCGACCCGCCATTGTGCTTGTCAACCCGGAAATCCCCCCTAACACCGGCAACCTGATCCGCGTCTCTGCTGCAACCGGCTTCGAATTGCATTTGGTCAAACCCCTGGGCTTTGACGTAGATGACCGCTCACTGCGGCGCGCCGGTCTGGATTATCACGATCAGGCTTTCCTTCATGTCCACGATGACTGGTCAACCTGCCTGTCGGCACTCGGGTGCGCCACACCGGGAGGTCCCGAAAAACGCCGCCTGTTTGCCCTGACCACGAAAGGGAGCCGCCCCTACCATGAGGTCGCCTTCCGGCCGGATGATGTGATTGTGCTGGGCTGCGAAACCCGGGGGCTACCACCGGAAATTCTGCAAAGCTTCGACCCGGATCATCGGTTACGTATTCCGATGCGACCCAACATTCGGAGTCTGAATCTCGCCAATTCAGCGGCTATTGTAGCCTTCGAAATGTGGCGCCAGAACGGCTTTGACGGAGCGCATTAAGCGGTTGGCCCCTTCGGGCGGCTACACGCGCGCCAGCGGAATTTATTCGGCGCGCTGCGCCCGGCTCATCAGCTGCGTCACGGCATCTGCCGCTTTCAGGTCGCCTGCAATGACGGCGGCCACCGCCTGGGCGATCGGCATATCGACCGATAGTTCGCGGGAAAGCCGCGCGACCTCTCGAGCCGTCCCGACACCTTCCGCCACATGCCCCAGCGCCTCTAGTGTCTGCTCCAGGGTTTTTCCCTGGCCCAACGCCAGACCGACCTGACGGTTTCGCGACAGATCACCCGTGCAGGTCAAAATCAGGTCCCCCAGACCAGAAAGCCCCATCAGGGTTTCCCGCTGACCACCCAACCGTTCACAAAGTCTTCCGATTTCGGCAATGCCCCGAGTCATCAAGGCGGCACGGGCGTTATGACCCAGCGACAACCCGTCAGAAATGCCCGTGGCAATCGCCAACACGTTTTTAACGGCACCGCCCACTTCGACACCGACGACATCACCCGAGGCGTACAGGCGCAGATTCTGCGTGTGTAGCCAGTCGGCCAGCCGTTCGGCCATCGCCAGATCACTCGACCCCAGCGTTACGGCCGTGGGCATATGACGCGCGACCTCCTGGGCAAAACTCGGGCCCGAGAGCGCGGCCGCGGGCACATCGCCCAGCACCTCACGCACCACCTGGTGGGGAAGGAGGCCACTCTTTGGCTCAAAGCCCTTGCAGACCCAGACCAGCGGCGGCAGAGTCTGCCCAGCATGGAGAGCTTTCAGAGCCTCTAAGGTCACCCGCAGCGCGGCGACCGGAGTTGCCAGCACCAGCACATCCGAACCGAGAAGTGTGGCCATATCGGCCGTCGCCTTCAGATCATCCGGCAGGGTGATTCCGGGGAGAAAGCGGTGATTGACGTGGTCGCGGTTAATCGACTCGACCACCTCAGGCTCGCGCGCCCAGATCCGGACCTGATGCCGCTGTGCCCAGTTGGCTGCCAGCGCCGTGCCCCAGGCACCAGCGGCAAGGACCCCAACCTTCAGGCAGCCAGCGTGCGTCATGCCTAAAATCCTTACTGCAAGGTTGCCGGCGCTTCCGAAGCCGGTACCTCTTCAGCATTCTGCGCCATGGCATCAAAATTGACCGGCTGCAGGACTACAGGGGGGAACCCGGCGCGCACGGTGGCATCGGACACGGCCTCGCGGGCATACGGAAACAGGATATTCGGAACCGCCGAGATGAGGAAGCCCTGCAATGCTTCTTCAGGGATGCCCGAAATCCGGAAAATCCCAGCCTGTTGGACTTCAACCAGGAACAGCGTCCTTTCGCCGGCCTTGGCCGTCACCGTTACCTGCAGCAGGCCTTCGAATGCATCGGGGCCCAACTGGCCAAAAGCCGTCTTGAACTGAATACTGACCTCAGGCGGCTGGGGCTGCAAAAAAGCCTCCGCACCGCTGGGTACTTCCAGCGACATATCTTTGACGTAGAGCTTTTCGATAGCAAACATCGGCTGCGCCGGCGCCTCTTGCTCGGTTGCCAGCGCTTCGTTGTTCTGATCGTTCTCGGCCATGAAACTATCCTTGTTGTCGTAGAAAGAATGGGTAAAGAATTATTGGGATGATTTGAGCAGCGGATCCAGTTCGCCTGCACGATCCAGTGCCGCCAGATCATCAAAGCCGCCGACATGCGTTTCCCCGATGTAGATCTGGGGCACCGTGCGTCGACCGGTTTTAGCCATCATGAGATCGCGTTCTTCGGGGTTCAGGTCAATCCGGATCTTGGTGATCTCACTGACCCCCTTGCTCTTCAGCAGCTGTTCCGCGCGCACGCAGTAGGGGCAAACCGCCGTGCAATACATGACAACATTGGGCATCGTCGCCTCCTCAGTCCTTGGTCGTGCCACGCACGAGGGGTAATCCGGCCTTTTCCCAGGCCTGGATGCCGCCCGCCAGCTGGCAGACCTCGGTAAAGCCCGCCTTGCTCAGAATCCGGCACCCTTGTGCCGAGCGCTGACCTGCCGCACAGACCACGACCACCGGTTTGTTACGGTACTTCTCAAGCTTGGCGAGGTTATCCGACAAGCTCTTCAGGGGAATCAGGGTGCTCCCCTTAATGTGGTCAACCGCCACTTCATGCTCTTCGCGGACATCGATAAAGATGCCGCCCTCACGATCCTTGAGGCTGATCGCCTCCTGGGGAGAAACCGATTTGCCGCCGGGCTGCACCACCTGGCGCACAAGCATGCCGCCAGAGATCAACGTGATCAGTAAAAGCCCCAGATTCAAGGGTTGCAGAAAAAAATCCATGGTTTTCCCAAAAAAAGCATTAAGACAGGCAGGTGCGGCTAGAGTCCGCGTCCTCCGCATTATAGAATAGCGGGTTGAAGGATTTGTCACGTTCTGACCGAATTACTCGACTTCGTTGACCCAGAGACTTAAAGACCATGAAAAAAATTGTGCTGCTGCGCCACGGTGAATCTTCCTGGAACAAAGAAAACCGCTTCACCGGCTGGACTGATGTGGATCTGACCGAAAAAGGCATTGAAGAAGCCAAACAGGCCGGGCGCCTGATGAAGGAAGCTGGCTTCGAGTTCGACCAGGCCTACTCGTCGGTCCTCAAGCGCGCCATGCGCACGCTGTGGCTGGCCCTTGAAGAAATGGACCGGCTGTGGATCCCGATTCAGCGCAACTGGCGCCTGAACGAACGCCACTACGGCGCCCTGCAGGGCCTGAACAAAGCCGAGACGGCCGCCAAGTATGGCGATGACCAGGTACTGGTCTGGCGTCGCAGCTATGACACCCCGCCGCCGCCGCTGGAGTTTGACGATCCCCGTCACCCGCGTTTCGACGCGCGCTACGCCGAGAAGTTCTCGGGCCTGAGCGAAAAAGAACTACCCCTGACCGAGTGCCTCAAGGACACCGTGGCCCGTTTCGTTCCGTTCTGGGAAGACACCATCGCCCCGGCGGTCAAAGCGGGCAAGAGTGTCATTGTTGCCGCCCACGGCAACTCGATCCGTGCCCTGGTGAAGTATCTGGATAACATCTCGGATGCTGACATCGTCGAGCTCAATATTCCGACCGGTATTCCGCTGGTGTACGAGCTCGATGACGAAACGCTGAAGCCCATCCGTAGCTACTATCTGGGCGACCAGGAAGCCGCCGCCAAGGCTGCCGCTGCCGTGGCCCAACAAGCCCAGAAGAAATAAGCCCCATCCACCAGGACGCCGCCATGGAACACACGCCCCGCCCACCCGAAACACCGCGCCCCCGGTCAAGCCGGCCGGGCTGGCTGCGCAGCACCGGGATCGGGCTGGTCGGGGTGATTGCCGGCATCCTGATTGCCTTGCAGATCCCGGCCTTTGCCGAAAAGCCGGCGTCGCCTGCACAGGCATCAGCTACCACTGGTCTGCCCATCCAGGATCTGCGTACCTTCGCCGAAGTCTTCAATGCCATCAAACAGGGCTATGTCGAACCGGTTGAAGACAAAAAGATGATCAGCAACGCCATCTCCGGCATGGTGACTAATCTGGATCCTCACTCGACCTACCTGGACGCCGAAGCCTTCAAGGAACTTCAGGTCGGCACCCAGGGTGAGTTCGGAGGTCTGGGCATCGAGGTGGGCATGGAAGACGGCTTCGTCAAGGTGATCGCCCCGATCGAAGATACCCCTGCCGCCCGCGCCGGCCTGAAAACCGGTGACCTGATCGTCAAGATTGGCGATACCTCGGTCAAGGGCCTGACCCTGAACGAGGCCGTCAAGAAACTGCGTGGCAAGCCCAAGACCCAGGTCACGCTGACCATCGCCCGCAAGGGAATGACCAAGCCGCTGATCGTTACACTGACGCGTGAAATCATTAAGGTGCAATCGGTCAAATTCAAAATGATCGAACCGGGCTATGGTTATATCCGGATCACCCAGTTCCAGGAGAACACCACCGAGATGCTGGCGAATGCCTTGAACCAGCTCTACAAGAACGGCCCACTCAAGGGTCTGATTCTGGATCTGCGTAATGACCCGGGTGGTTTGCTCAATGGTGCGGTGGGTGTTGCAGCGGCCTTCCTGCCAGCCGACAAGCTAGTGGTTTCTACCGATGGCCGCGCCCCGGATGCCAAGCACAAGTTCTATGCCAAGCCAGAAGACTACCAGCGGGGTCGTGATGATGAGCTGCGTAACATTCCTGCCGGCGCCAAGACCGTGCCCATGATCGTCCTCGTCAACGGCGGCTCGGCCTCCGCCTCGGAGATCGTGGCCGGCGCGCTCCAGGATTACAAGCGCGCCACCATTATCGGCACCCGTACCTTCGGCAAGGGCTCGGTACAAACCGTGTTGCCGTTGCCGGGCAACACCGCTATCAAACTAACCACGGCACGCTATTACACACCCAACGGACGCTCCATCCAGGCCAAGGGCATTGATCCGGATATCGAAATCGAAGAGGTTCCCGGCGCCAAGAAAAATGGTCTCCTGCGTGAAGCCGATCTGGATGGTCACCTGACCAACGGCCAAGAAAAAGAGTCAAAGGACACCAAAGACGCTGAGAAGACTTCTGACAAATCTGGCAGCAAGTCGAATGGTAAAGATAAAGACGACGAATTCGCCGGTCTGGCCATTGCCGATTACACGACCGCCAAGGATCGCCAATTTGTCGAGGCCATCAAACGCCTGGGAGGCAAGCCCCCGGCGCCAGTGGTCAAAGATAGCCCCAAAAACGTGAAGGCTGATGACACACCAGCAGCCCCAACGGAAGCTGCACCGGCCAAGTAAGCCATCATGAACGACCAGCAGCTGCTGCGCTACAGCCGGCACATACTGGTCGACGAGATCGGGGTCGAGGGGCAGGAAATGCTCCTCGCCGCCCATGCTCTGGTGGTGGGCGCCGGCGGTCTGGGATGCCCCGCCGCGCTTTATCTGGCCAGTGCCGGGGTCGGCACGCTCAGTATTGCTGATGACGATGTGGTGGAACTCAGCAACTTGCAACGCCAGATTCTTCATACCGAAGCCCGAATCGGTGAAGCCAAAACACGCAGTGCCCAGCAGGCCCTGGCGCAGATCAATCCGGAGTGCACGGTGCTCCCACTGCCCCGTCTCGAAGGCGCTGCCTTGTACGATGCCGTTGCTGCTGCCGATGTCGTGCTGGATTGTAGCGACAACTTTCCTACACGTTACGCACTTAACCGAGCCTGTCTTACGCATCAGAAACCCCTGGTTTCCGGAGCCGCAATCAAACTTACCGGACAACTTTTCGTCTTCGACCCGCGACTGGTAGATGCCCCCTGCTACGCCTGCCTCTACCCCGAAGACGCTCAGGATGATGATCTGCGCTGTGCCACCACGGGCATCCTCGCACCGGTGACAGGGGTCATCGGCTCTCTGCAGGCCATTGAAGCCATTAAGCTCATTACAGGTTTTGGTCACCCCGCTACCGCCACGCTCCAACGCTATGAAGCATTCAGCGGCACCTGGCAGCAGAGTCTTGTCCGCCAGGATCCTACCTGCCCGGTGTGCCAAAACCATGCCTGAAACCGGCGACCTTCTCGTCTTCATGACCGCCCTGGTCGCGGTCTACTTGCTTCCGGGCCCCGATATGGCGCTGATATTCTCTGCGTCTGTCTTTCAGGGCCGGCGCAACGGACTGATGGTGGCCGTCGGGCTAGCCTTATCTCGCGCTCTCCATGTCAGCTTGGCAGGTCTCGGGCTGGCGGCACTCCTCAAGACTCACCCCCTCCTGTTTGATATCGTGCGCTGGATCGGCGCCGCGTACCTCTGCTGGATGGCCTGGAAGATCCTACGCGCCAACGATACCAGAACCGGTAACGAAGCTGCTCCCGTTGTCGCCGGCTGGCAAGCCCTGCAACGCGGCTTTCTGACGAATCTCCTCAATCCCAAAGCGCTCATCTTCTGCGCGCTACTCCTCCCCCAATTCATTACGCCATCGAGCCCTCTGTTCGAACAGTATCTGATTCTTGGCAGCATTCTCGTCTTACTGGGTGCACTATTTGATGTAATTTATGTCTACGCAGCCTCGGATCTGGCCTCACGCTTTTCCGGTTCACGCTTCGGCAAACAAATCGCCCGCACTGTCTTTGCCAGCATATTTTCTATTGCCGCCATTCGACTCGTGATAGGTTCTCGCTGATATATTGGGGGCTTGGCAATGGCTTATGAAAATTTCAACGTCGACGCGCTAATCGTGGGCAGCGGCCCCACCGGACTAACGCTGGGGCTCGCTCTGTTGAAGCAGGGCAAATCCGTACTGATTGTTGAAAAGCATCTCAAAAGCCTCCCCTTTTCCCGGGCGATACTGATTAACCCGGACAGTCTGGCTATCCTCGAACCCTTTGGCGTCAGTCAGCGCCTTCGCGAAATCGCATTTCCGGTTAACGGCATCTCACTTTATAACCGGGGCCAGTGCATTTCACGCATGACCTTAAACACCGTGCCTTTAAGCAACACCCATCCGCTTTGCCTACCGCAGATCGAGACCGAATCATGTCTTGAATCAGCTTATCTGGCTGCAGGCGGCTTTCTGAAACGTGGTTACCTCTTCGAACCATTTGACGGAACCCATCAATCGCCTGAACCGTTTTCATTCACCATTCAACCAAACACCCCAGAGAATCGCTGCGCTCTTAAAGTTACTACCAGCTGGCTATTTGGTTGTGACGGTTTTCATAGCACGGTCCGTCAATCGCTTCACATCCCCTATCCCGGCGACTCCCTTCCCAACAAACCTCGTTTACTGGATGTTCGACTGAGTCACTGGCCTTTTGCAACAAACGTGAATCTTTTCATTGAACCGGATGGCGTTGTCTTTGCTGTTCAGATGGGTCAAGAGCTTGTTCGCCTCGTCGCCACGTCCGATGCCTCTCTAGAACGCATCAAGTCTCAATGGCCGATTGAAGCAATCTTATGGGATACCACCTTTGAGGTTCACTTTCATGTTGCGCAACATTACGGACATGGCCATATCTGGCTTGCGGGCGATGCCGTGCATGTGCATTCCCCTATCGGCGGACGCGGCATGAATATGGGCATTGCCGATGCGATCGCACTGGCCAGTGCTGTTGAACATGACGATCTGCTGACTTATCAATCTCAACGTGAGCATGAGGCGGATCAGTGGGTTGCCATCAATAGAACCCTATCCCGGCTAACACTGAGCAGCCGGGGAGTCTGGCCACTGGCGCGTCAACTCTTGTTGACGATGCTGCCTTTATTCGCCAGCCTATTCGGTAACCAAATTGCCAAGAAAGCCTTTTCAAGGCTCACCGGGATATCCGAAAACCAGCTAAATTAATACGCCATCGACCCGATCAGCGCAATTCGTTGGGTCGTGCAAGAATACGCAAATCTGTGCCCACCATGCGTACATCCTGCAGTTGCAGCGAAACTTTCTGATCCAGCTCTGTCAGATGCAGATCATCGAACCAGCCCCGGGCATCACTACCGAGAATGCACGGTGCCATGTAAATGAGCAACTCATCGACCAGATTAGACTTCAGAAAGACTCCACTCAGGCGCGGTCCGCCTTCCACATGGACTTCATTCACACCACGCTCTGCCAAATGCACCAGCAGAGCAGCAAGGTCTACCCGCCCTTTGGCATCCGGTAGCACCACGACCTCTGCCCCCGCAGTTTTCAGGGCACACGTCTTTTCGGGGTCCGTCGAGGCGGTGGCAATCAGGCAACCGCCCTGCAGAATTTTTGCGGTCACGGGCATGCGCAAATGGCTATCGAGCACCACACGTAACGCGGGCGTCAGAGGCAATGGTTCGCCTGTGGCCTGACCTACCGGACCCGTCACGTCACGCACGGTCAGTTGTGGATCATCGGCGATCAATGTGCCAACTCCTGTGATGATCGCCTGTGCACGAGCCCGGAACCGGTGGCCATCCTGCCGCGCCTCTGATCCGGTAATCCATTGACTCTGACCATTGGCCAATGCGCTGCGGCCATCGAGGCTACCGGCCATCTTGAGGCGCACCCAGGGCAAACCAGTTCGCATCCGTTTTACGAAGCCCACATTGAGCGCTTCGGCCTCCGTGACCATCAACGGTGTCGCCACCTCAATACCGGCCGCTTGCAACAACGTGAAGCCTTTGCCGGCCACCAGCGGATTGGGATCCTCCATGGCGCCCACGACACGGCTAACGCCCGCTTCAATCAACGCTTTCGCACAAGGCGGTGTTTTGCCATGATGCGCACAGGGCTCCAGCGTCACATACGCGGTAGCGCCTTTCACGTCTAGGCCGCGACGTTCGGCATCTTGTAACGCCATCACTTCCGCATGGCCTTCGCCCGCCCGCTCGTGCCAACCCTCTCCGGTAATCTGTCCATCCTTGACCAGCACGCAACCCACACGCGGGTTAACGCTGGTGGTGTATAGACCCTTCGCCGCCAGGTGGAGGGCACGTGCCATCCACGCACTATCGGTAGCGTTGGGTGTGTGAATTGTTGATTCGGGCATGTGAGTTAACCCGTGCGTCAGATCGCCGGCTTAAACGGCCGGCGAGATCTCGCGAATGACTTCGGAGAATTCGTCGATGTCCGTAAAATTCCGGTACACCGAGGCGAAGCGGACATAAGCCACTTTGTCGAGCTTCTTCAACTCGCGCATGACAAGCTCGCCCACCTGTTGCGAGGTGACTTCACGCTCACCCAGTGCCAACAGTTTTTCTTCGATCCGCGACACCGCCGAGTCAATGGCTTCGGCCGTGACCGGGCGCTTGCGCAAGGCCAGCTGCATGGAGGCTGCAAGTTTGTCATGGCTGAAATCAATGCGTGAACCGTTCCGCTTCACGATAAACGGAAACTGGATCTCGGCCTGCTCGTGCGTGGTAAACCGTTTCTCACACTGGCCACAGCGGCGGCGACGCCGAACGATATGCCCTTCCTCGGATTCACGGGTTTCGACAACCGTCGTGCCGTCCGCACCGCAGAAAGGGCAACGCATACCAGAGTGCCTTCAGTCTTACTTGCCGTAGACCGGAAAGCGCTTGCACAGTGCTGACACCTGCTCGCGTACTTTAGCCAGCACGGCGTCATCGTTCGGCGCATCCAGCACATCGGCAATCAGATGCGCGATCTGCTCGGCTTCGATCTCAGTGAATCCACGCGTCGTCATGGCCGGCGAACCGATCCGGATACCCGAGGTCACGAAGGGCTTCTGCGGGTCATTCGGGATGCCGTTCTTGTTGACGGTGATGTGCGCACGACCCAGAGCGGCTTCGGCCTCTTTACCGGTGATGTTCTTGTTGCGCAGATCCAGCAGGAAAACGTGGCTTTCGGTACGGCCCGAGACCACGCGCAGTCCACGTTCTTCGCCTAGCACGCGTGCCATGACACGGGCATTGTTCAACACCTGCTCCTGATAGTCCTTGAAACCCTGTGTCGCCGCTTCATGGAAGGCGGTCGCCTTGGCAGCAATCACGTGCATCAGCGGGCCGCCCTGCAAACCCGGGAAGATAGCCGAATTGAGTGCCTTCTCATGCTCGGCCTTCATCAGGATGGCGCCACCGCGCGGACCGCGCAGCGTTTTGTGTGTCGTCGTCGTGACCACATCGGCGTGCGGCACCGGGTTCGGGTAGAAGCCGGCAGCGATCAGACCCGCATAGTGCGCCATATCAACCCACATGATAGCGCCCACTTCTTTGGCGATCTTGGCAAAGCGTTCGAAATCGATACGCAGCGCGTAAGCGGAAGCACCCGCCACGATAATTTTCGGCTTGTGCTCACGCGCCAGCTTTTCAACCTGGTCGTAATCGATCTCTTCTTTGTCATTCAGACCGTAGGACACCACGTTAAACCACTTGCCCGACATATTGAGGGGCATACCATGCGTGAGGTGTCCGCCCTCCGCTAGGCTCATGCCCATAATGGTGTCGCCCGGTTTGGCAAAGGCCATCAGCACGGCCTGGTTGGCCTGCGATCCCGAATTCGGTTGCACGTTGGCTGCATCGGCACCATACAGCGCTTTCAGACGATCAATGGCGATCTGCTCGACCACATCAACGTGTTCGCAACCCCCGTAGTAGCGCTTGCCCGGGTAGCCTTCGGCATACTTGTTCGTCAGTTGCGAACCCTGGGCCTGCATGACCGCACAGGAGACATAGTTCTCCGAGGCAATCAGCTCGATGTGATCTTCCTGACGGCGATCTTCAGCCTCGATGGCTTTCCAGAGTTCAGGGTCAACTTGCTGCAGGGTGTCGCGGGCGGAGAACATAAAGAAACCTCAAAAATCAGAAATGACGGATTCAAGCCCCGGTCGACCACCGGCCAAGCGAGGCCAAGGTCGTGATTTTACAGGATTTCGTCCCGGCTGGCGTCTTCCAGATGGGTCGTTTCACCCCAACTCAGCATCGCCCAGCAAAGCTGCTCACCGGCCACCGTTAGCTCCAGCCAATTCAGGCCGGCATTAGGGATAGGCCGGTCGCGTGGTCCGGTCAATGCCCGACCCATCGCCCGCCGGTACAGAATGTCTAAGACGCCGCCGTGGGTGACCAGAATGATTGATTGTTCCGGGTGCTTCTCGACCAGTTGGCGTAAACACGACTCTAGCCGATTCACCATGGAATCAAGTGATTCGGCACGACCCGGCTCGGTCGACAGGCTATCCCGTGAAACCAGCGATTCATAAGCAGCTGCGTTAAATAACCGTGCCTCGTCCGGGGTCTTGCCTTCGAAATCGCCGTAATGGCGCTCCCGCAAAGCCGGCTCTTCCTGCACAGGCAATGACAACAACTGTCCAATCGCTGCCGCCGTTTGCCAGGCACGCTGCAAGTCGCTACTGACAACGGCATGGAACGGTGACGCGAGATGACACGTTGCGAGATGACGGGCGGCCGCCTGCGCCTGATGCACCCCCAATGCATTCAGAGGAATGTCCTGGTGCCCCTGCAGCCGACGCTCGGCATTCCATGGGGTTTCGCCATGGCGGACGATACAACAGCGCATCAGGCGCCGGCCACCATCATCCGGTCGATAAGAATGGCGCCGGATTGCTTGGCGCTGCGCGCCAACCGGTCTTCCGCAATGGCCACAATCCCTGCAAGCATGTCCTTCAGGTTCCCGGCAATGGTAATTTCCTCGACCGGATACGCAACCTCGCCGTTCTCAATCCAGAAACCCGCCGCACCGCGCGAATAGTCCCCATTCACGTAGTTCACCCCTTGGCCAAGGAGCTCGGTAATGAGCAACCCGCGCCCCATGGTTTTCATCAGCGCCGCAAGGTCCGCATGACCTTCCCGTGTATCCCGCATGAAGAGGTTGTGACTACCGCCCCCATTGGCCGTGGGCAACATGCCCAGTTTGCGGGCACTGTAAACCGAGAGGAAGTAGCCATTGAGCACACCATCGCTGATCACATCCCGATCGTACGTGGGGAGACCGTCGCCATCAAAAGGCGCGCTGGCCTGACCGCCCAGCAACAGCGGGCGCTCTTCCAGCACGACAAACGCTGGCACAATCTTTTTGCCTAGAGCGCCTTCCAGAAAGGAGCTCTTGCGATACAGCGCGCCACCAGAAGCCGCATGCACTAGGCTCCCCACGATGGTCGAGGCAATAGGCGCCTCGAAAATCACAGGTACTTCACCGGTCGGGCACTGCCGCGCACCCAGTCGCGCTGCTGCACGGCGAGCGGCTTGTAAACCAATACCGGCAACGGGTGGTAACAAGGTCGCGTCACGGACGGACTCGTACCAGTCATCCCGCTGCATGCCGTGCTCATCCGCGGCAATCAGGGCACATCCCACACTATGTCGGCTGGTCGGATAGCCTGCCATGAAGCCCAGGCTGTTGGCCATGATGAAGTGCCCCTGATGCGTCGAGACCGATGCCCCCTCAGAGTTCTGAATGACCGGCCCCAGCGCCAGACCGGCGGCCTCACATTCACGCGCCATCGCCACCGCGGTCTCTACCGAGGGGGTCCATGGGTGAAACAGATCCAGATCCGGGGCGGTGGTCAGCAACAGCTGCTCTTTGTCCGGTAGACCGGCACACGGATCATCTGCCGTAAATTTAGCGATATCGAGGGCCGCATGCACGGTGGCCTTTAGCGCCTCCTGCGAGAAATCGCTGGTCGAGGCATAGCCTTTGCGCTGCCCCAGGTAGACCGTGACACCGATCTGCTTGTCGCGATGGTGCTCAATGGTCTCAACCTCACCCTGACGCACATTCACGCTCTGCCCAAAGCCTTCGGAAATCTCAACCTCGGTGGCGCTGGCGCCCCCCTGGCGGGCAATCGTCAACAACGCCTCCGCAACCTCAGTCAGCGCCTCGCGACTGTGAGCAAACAGATGTTCGTTGGGGTTGAAGTTGTCAGGCACAGGAGAAAGATTAGAACGGGCAGTGGTCATTGGCTCGGTTTCTTGCAGGCAGCGCTCCCCCGAGGGGAAACGGAATTAGTCAGTGGTTGGTATGATAGCGGCAAACTGCACAGACCAAAGCTGCCATGCCATTTCACCCGACCAAACCCCCCAGCCACTTTCATACACGTCAGGGGCAGATCGTCGTTAACGCCGAGCCGCCGCCGCTGACCGAGAGTCGCCGGCGCAGCAAAACGCGCGCCAAGGAAGAAGTCGAAGCGCTGCAGGCGCTGAGCAAGCGCCTGGTTGACGTGGGCAATGATCGGCTAAAAAAACTGGATATTCCCGAATCATTGCGGGATGCCGTGCTGGAAGCCAAGAAAATCAGCTCGCACGGCGCACTCCGGCGCCAGATGCAGTTCATCGGCAAGCTCATGCGCGACGTGGACACGGATCCGATTCAGGAAATGCTCGATGAGCTCGATGGCATTTCGAACAAAGCCAACGCGCGATTTCATGCGCTGGAAAAGCTACGCGACCGGCTCATCGAAGATGAGAGCGTCATCACCTCACTCAAAAACGATTACCCGGAGCTGGATGTCAGCGCCTTGCGCACATTGCGTCGTAACGCCCTGAAAGAGCAGGCAGAGCAGAAACCGCCCAAGGCCTACCGGGCGATCTTCCAGCTCCTCAAAAGCCTGGAAAGTGCCAAAGCTGAGGACAAAAAGGACACCGACTCTGCCACCGGGAGCGAAGAGGCCTAAGGTCTTAGATCTGAGGCCTAGGTCCTACGTCTTTAGGTCGCGCAGAAACTGGAGCGCGAGCGCCGCACCAAACCCCGTTGTCTCTGTGCCCACAGCACCGAGGCCGCCTTTACAACTGGCGGCTGACAGATCGACATGCATCCAGGGGATATCGCCCACGAAGAGATTGAGGAAGCGCGCCGCCAGGGTGTGGTCTGCCTCACCATCCAGCGTGCACTGCTTCACATCCGCCACCTGGCTTTCCAGCGCGGCGTCGTAGTCGTCCGGCATCACAAAGGCCATGACCCGCTCGCCGGCGGCCTCGCCTGCCATAGCCAATTGCAGTGCGGCATCGGCATCAGTCGCAAAGAAACCGCTCATCCGGTTACCCAGCGCCATGGTCATGCTGCCGGTCAGGGTGGCGAAATCCATCACCATGTCCGGTTTCTCAGCGGCGGCCAGAGTCAGCGTATCAGCCAATACCATCCGGCCTTCGGCATCGGTATGCACGATTTCGATCGTCAAACCGTTCATCGCCGTCACGATGTCTCCCTGGCAATAGGCACCGGGACCGATATCGTTCCGTGATAACGCCAGCCACGCATCAAGCTTGACGGGGAGCTGCAAGCGAGCCGCCGCACGGATGACAGAGAGCACCGTCGCAGCGCCTGCCATATCCTCATGCATACCTGCCATATAGCGCGCCGGTTTGAGGTTATGGCCGCCAGTATCGAAACAGATGCCTTTGCCAACCAGGCTGATATACGGCACTTCTTTGATCTTGGGCACATAGCTCAGATGAATTACGGCCGCATCTGGTGTGCTACTCCCCTGCGCAACAGCCAGAAATGCACCCGCTTTCAGGCGCCGCAAGCGGGCCAAGTCGTAGACTTCGGTTTTGATGCCAGAGCCCTTGAGAAGTGGCGGAATCTGGGCTCGAAAGCTGCCCGGTGTCAGCTGATTCGGCGGCAACACACACAGGCTGCGTGCCAGGATATTGGCTTCGGCCTTGCACCGCGCCCAATTCAGTGACGCCGAATAAACGGAACGCTGCGCTGCTTTCAAATTGGCACCTACCCAGAAACGCAACACGCCTGCAGAAGCCATGAGCGCATGACGGTCTTTTTTTGCACTGCCTTCCGGTTTGACCGTTTTGGGGAGCGATACGCGGTTGATGCAGCCAACATAGGCGACCTCGCTCAGCACTACATCCATAAACATGGCGTCGCCGTGCAAAACAACATCTAACCTTGCCGGTGATTCGGCCAACAGCGGGCCCAAGGCCTCACGCAGTGCCTGCTGGCGAAGGAAGGTGCTTTCATCCATGTTCATAGCCAACCAGCGGATCAGACCGCCCCCCGGCAAGGTCGCCTCGGGGATTAGTGGGGCCACGGGCATTTTGCCGCCGCCACTTGGCTGCCGGCACAGCGCCGTTGGCTTCTTGCGGCGGCGCTTCAATGTCTCCTGCAGCCTATCGGCTCCGGGTAACCCCGCCGGGAGTCGGTCACCCGAGAGACGGTCTGCCGGAAAGAGCACCAAAACATGACTACAGGCCTCTAACTCCCGGGGGCCTGGTTCAGCCGCTAATAGTTTGAGTTCAGGCAACTCGGCCAGCCACCCCTCAGGCAGGCTCTTTCCCATGTTGGCATTGGTGGATCGGGGGGCACGGCGTGTCGCAGTCATAACGGAAACTCAGCAAAGTTATGCGATCATTATAGGGTTCGAATCCACGAAAAATAGGACAAACGGATTTCCGCATGCAGACTTATTTGAACCTGATGCAACACGTGCTCGACCATGGCCACGTCAAAACCGACCGCACCGGTACAGGCACACGCTCGGTCTTTGGCTGGCAGATGCGTTTCGATCTAGAGCAAGGGTTCCCGGTGCTGACGACCAAGAAGCTGCATCTGCGTTCGATCATTCATGAACTGCTCTGGTTCCTGCAGGGCAGCACCAACATTGCCTATCTCAAGGAAAACGGCGTCTCGATCTGGGACGATTGGGCTGATGAACAGGGCGAGTTGGGTCCGGTCTACGGCAAACAGTGGCGCCGCTGGGAAATTGTCGTCCCCGGCAAAGACGGTGAGCCCCCCAGCATCCGTACCATCGACCAGATGACACAACTGGTTGAAGGCCTTAAAAACAATCCAGACTCGCGCCGGCACCTGGTCTGCGCCTGGAACCCCGGCGAAGTCGACCGCATGGCGCTCCCGCCCTGCCATGCCCTGTTCCAGTTTTACGTGGCGCCGCCCGCACCGGGCGATGCCGACCAGCGCCCGCGCCTATCGTGCCAGCTCTACCAGCGCAGCGCCGATATTTTCTTGGGCGTCCCGTTCAATATTGCCTCTTATGCATTGCTAACGATGATGGTTGCGCAGGTGTGCGGCTATCGCCCCGGCGAATTCATTCACACGCTGGGTGATGCGCATCTGTATAGCAACCACCTGGAACAGGCCCAACTCCAATTGACCCGCGACACCCGAAAGCTCCCGGTCATGCGAATCAACCCCGAGGTTAAAGACCTGTTCGCCTTCCGTTTCGAAGACTTCACGCTAGAAGGCTACGATCCGCACCCGCATATCGCGGCCGCCGTTGCCGTTTAGTCGAACAGGGCCATGACCATAACGCGTGATATCACCCAGACCCCGGCCTGGTCGCATCTGCGCCAAGCGCGTGATCGCCTGGCGGGCACCCACCTTCGCGATCTGTTTGCCCAGGATGCGGCGCGTTTCCCGAATTTCTCCCGCCAGGCGGATGGCCTACTACTCGACTTTTCGAAGCAGCGTCTTGATCAGGCAGTTTTGAATCACTTGATCGCTCTGGCCGAAGCCGCCGATGTTGCTGGTTGGCGTGAACGGCTCTTCGCCGGCGAAAAAATCAATGTCAGCGAAGAGCGCGCCGTGCTGCACCCAGCACTCCGACACCTGGACGACACCCCATTCCCCGCGGGCAAAGGTGACGTCATGTCTCAGGTCCGTCAGGTCCGTCAGCAAATGGCGGGCATCGTGGAGGAGCTGCGCAGTGGACAGTGGAAGGGTTACACGGGCGACACCATCCGCCATGTCGTCAACATAGGTATCGGCGGCTCCGATCTGGGTCCCAAAATGTGTACGCGTGCCCTGTCGGCATTCTCGCATCCGGGTCTGCATGTGCATTACGTCTCCAATCTCGATGGCGCCCACCTCGCGCCCTTGCTGGAAACGCTGGATCCGCGCACGACCTTATTCATCATCGCAAGCAAAACTTTCACCACGCAAGAAACGATGATCAATGCGGCCAGTGCCCGAAACTGGATGCTGGCGCATACCGGTTCCGAAGAGGCTCTGGCAAAGCACTTTGTGGCCGTATCGGCACACCCGGAGCGTGCTGCCGAATTCGGCATCCCGCCGGCGCAGGTGCTGCCTATGTGGGACTGGGTCGGAGGACGTTATTCGCTCTGGTCCGCCGTCGGTCTTCCCCTGGCTATCAGCATTGGCATGAGCGGCTTCGAGCGCCTACTGGCGGGCGCCCAGGCCATGGATCGCCACTTCTGTGACACACCACTCAAGGACAACCTGCCTGTACTGCTGGCCTTACTCGGTATCTGGAACACCAACTTTCTCGGCGCCAACACCTCGGCGATCGTGCCCTACAACGAGTCCCTGCGCCACCTGCCTGGCTATCTGCAACAGTTGGAAATGGAGTCCAACGGAAAAACCGTCAACCGGGATGGCCACCCGCTCACTTGCCCGGCGAATCCCATCGTCTGGGGTGAGATCGGTGCCAATGGCCAACACGCATTCTTCCAGCTGCTGCACCAGGGTGGCTGGCTGGTGCCCTGCGACTTTATCGCCACGGCGCTCAGCGATTACCCCTTGCCTGGCCATCAGGCACCTCTGCTCGCCAACTGTTTCGCCCAGAGTGCTGCACTAGCTTTTGGCAAAACCGAGGAAGAGGCCCGTCGAGAGCTGGAAGGCGCCGGCCTCCCGGCTGCGCAACGCGATGCACTCTTGCCACACAAGGTATTTGCGGGCAACCAGCCATCGACGACCCTGCTGCTACCGAGACTGGATCCTTATCACCTTGGTCTGCTGCTTTCTCTCTACGAGCACAAGGTATTCGTTCAGGGCGTCATCTGGGGCATCAACTCTTTTGACCAGTGGGGCGTCGAGCTCGGTAAGCAGCTCGCTTCCCAGGTGCTACCGGTTCTGAATGGTGACGCCGCGAAAGATAATCTGGATGCCTCAACGCGTGGCCTCATCGATTGGACTCAGGCAACACATGGCTGAGACCATTTATCCAAATCTGGCGATCATCGTTGCCATTGCCCGCAACGGAATCATTGGCTGTACGAATGAAGACGGTGTAGGCGCGCTGCCCTGGCATTTGCCTGAAGACCTCAAGCATTTCAAGGAAACGACCAGCGGGCATCCCATCATCATGGGGCGCAAAACCTGGGAATCACTCGGCCGACCGCTACCCAACCGGCGCAACATGGTCATTACCCGTCAGCGGGACTACCGAGCAACGGATGCTGAGGTTTTTAGCGGACTTCCTGAAGCGCTTGCTGCCGTAAGCGACAGCGTGGCCTTCATCATTGGCGGTGCCGAGCTGTATCGCCAGGCGTTGCCTATGGCTGCTACGCTGATCATCACGGAAGTCAGCATTGATGCCGATGGTGACACCCTGTTTCCAGCAATTGATCATGGTAGTTGGTATGAAGTCTCGCGCGAAGCACACACCAGTGCTAGCGGCCTACCCTACGCCTTTGTGACGTACCAGCGGGCGTGACACTGACGCCACGCAGCCCCGATTTAGCGGACACAATCCACGTAGTACGCGGTTTTACCGTCTTTCTCGCCTTTGACGAGGCCATGCACATCGGTTTCGAAGCCCGGGAAGCGCTCGTTAAACTCACGGGCAAAGCGCAGGTAATTCACAATCGTTTTATTGAACTGTTCGCCCGGAATCAATAACGGGATGCCCGGTGGATACGGGGTGACCAGCATGGCCGTAATACGACCCTCCAGGTCATCAATGTGGACGCGTTCGATCTCCTTGTGCGCCATTTTGGCAAAAGCATCCGCTGGGCGCATCGCCGGCACCATATCCGACAGGTACATTTCTGTCGTGAGACGGGCTACATCATTCGCCTTATAAACGTCATGAATCTGCTGACACAGGTCACGCAACCCGATATTTTCGTATCGCGGGTATTTTTGGCAGAACTCGGGTAGTACTCGCCATAGCGGCTGATTACGGTCGTAATCATCTTTGAATTGCTGCAGCTCGGTCACCATCGTGTTCCAGCGACCCTTCGTAATACCAATCGTGAACATGATGAAGAAAGAATACAGGCCACACTTCTCGACGATCACCCCATGCTCGGCCAGGTACTTGGTCACAATCGCCGCCGGGATCCCGATGTCTTCCGAGAATGATCCATCCACATCCAGCCCCGGGGTAATGATGGTGGCTTTGATCGGATCCAGCATATTGAACCCATCGGCCAGCTTGCCAAAGCCATGCCAACGTTCGCCGGGCTTGAGCATCCAGGCCTCACGCTCTTCGATACCCTCTTCTGACAAATCGTCTGGACCCCAGACCTTGAACCACCAGCCTTCACCCCACTCTTCATCTACTTTACGCATGGCGCGTCGGAAATCGAGCGCCTCGGCAATCGACTCCTCCACCAGTGCGGTACCGCCCGGGGCTTCCATCATCGCCGCCGCCACATCACACGACGCAATAATCGCGTACTGCGGCGAAGTCGAGGTATGCATCAAGTAGGCTTCGTTGAAGACATCCCGATCCAGCTTACGGTCGTCCGAATCCTGCACCAGAATCTGCGACGCCTGGCTCAGACCAGCCAGCAGCTTGTGCGTCGACTGCGTCGAAAAAACCATCGACTCCCTGCAACGCGGACGGTCTGCGCCGATCGCATGGTAATCCCCGTAGAAATCATGAAAGGCGGCGTGCGGCAGCCATGCCTCGTCAAAGTGCAAGGTATCGATTTTGCCGTCGAGCATCTCTTTGATTTCTTCAACGTTGTAGAGAATGCCATCATAGGTTGACTGCGTAATGGTCAGGACGCGCGGCTTAGCCGTCTTGTCGGCAATGAACGGATTGGCAGCAATTTTTTTCTGGATGCTTTCCCAAGAGAACTCACTCTTGGGGATCGGCCCGATAATCCCGAAATTATTACGGGTCGGCATCAGAAAGACCGGTATCGCGCCGGTCATGATGATCGAGTGCAGGATCGACTTATGACAGTTGCGATCGACGATCACGATATCGCCCGGCGCCACAGTGGAGTGCCAAACGATCTTGTTCGAAGTCGACGTGCCGTTGGTCACAAAGTACAGATGGTCACAATTGAAGATACGCGCAGCGTTGCGCTCCGAGGCCGCTACTGGGCCCGTGTGATCGAGCAGCTGGCCGAGCTCTTCCACAGCATTACAGACATCCGCACGCAGCATGTTTTCGCCAAAGAACTGGTGGAACATCTGGCCCACCGGGCTCTTCAGGAAGGCCACGCCCCCCGAGTGCCCCGGGCAGTGCCATGAATAAGAACCATCGGCGGCGTAATGGGTTAGCGCCCGGAAGAAAGGCGGCGGCAATGAATCCATGTAGGCCCGGGCATCGCGCACCACATTACGAGCAATGAATTCCGGCGTGTCTTCATACATGTGAATAAAGCCATGCAACTCGCGCAGAATGTCATTGGGAATATGCCGCGATGTGCGGGTCTCGCCATGCAGGAAGATCGGAATTTCGGCATTCTTGAAGCGAATCTGTTGCACGAAAGCGCGCAGTTCGGCAATCGTTTCCTCTTCTTCATTAACCAGTTCCTCATCATCGACCGAGAGAATGAAGCAGGAAGCGCGCGACTGTTGCTGTGCGAAGGAGCTCAGGTCGCCGTAGCTCGTCACCCCGATCACTTCCATGCCTTCCTTTTCGATTGCTTCGGCCAGGGCGCGAATTCCCAGACCCGAGGCATTCTCGGAACGGAAATCTTCGTCAATGATGATGATCGGAAAGTGGAACTTCATGGCAACGGCTCCTCAGCCAGAAAGGAAACACCGCGTGCAGGCCTAGGCCAATACACGCGGCGCACAATAGGACCGACTCGTAAAGTCTACGGGGTTAAATTTTCGGGAGTGTGACACCGACCTGACCCTGGTATTTGCCGCCACGGTCTTTATACGAGGTTTCACAGATTTCATCTGATTCGAAAAAGAGCACCTGGGCACAGCCTTCGCCGGCATAGATCTTGGCGGGCAGCGGGGTCGTGTTCGAGAATTCCAGGGTCACGTAACCCTCCCATTCCGGTTCGAACGGGGTGACATTCACAATGATGCCGCAACGGGCGTACGTGCTCTTACCCAGACAGACCGTCAGCACGCTGCGCGGGATGCGGAAATACTCGACCGTACGAGCCAGCGCAAACGAGTTCGGCGGGATGATGCAGACATCTGATTCGACTTCCACAAAGGATTTCGGATCGAAGGCCTTCGGATCCACCACTGTGCTGTTGATGTTGGTAAATACCTTGAACTCGCGGGCGCAGCGGATGTCGTAGCCATAGCTCGAAGTGCCATACGACACAATCTTCTGGCCATTCACTTCACGCACGAGATCGGGCGAAAACGGCTCGATCATGCCGTGCTGTTCGGCCATGCGACGAATCCACTTGTCAGACTTGATGCTCATACCGGCTCCAGGCGCCCCGAACGGGGTCTCGAATTCAGGAAAATTGGCGGAAATTGTACCCCGAGCATCCTTTCGAGGGTCAAAAAATACGTATTTCAAGCCAAAAAGGCTATTTCTGCAAAGCACTCAAAATTTCTTTCAACGTCTGAAGTGCCTGCTCTGGGTTCTTTTCGATCTGAGCACGAACAATCGCACCATCAATGGCCATCGCTACTGCCATTTCCAGGCCTTCGAGCCGCGTAGATTGCAATTGCAGGGCTAGTGCATTCTTCATGTCTGCCTTATGCCGCCTGATGATGTCTGCAAGCCCTGGCAATTCACCATCAAACTCAGCAACAGCGTTTATAAACGCACACCCCCGAAATGCCTGGCTCTCAAACCATTCCGCAAGCACCTTGACAATAACTAAAATCGGATCGCCATCAATTCGTCTATGCCGATCTACTGCATCAACAAACCAGTTCATCCAGTTAGCGTGTCGATGTTCAAGATACGCTCTTATGAGTTCGTTTTTGCTCGGGTAATGACGATAGAACGTCACTTTCGTCACCCCGGATTCTTTAATGATCCGATCAATCCCCGTCGCTCTAATACCTTCCTGGTAAAAGAGATCATGGGCGGTTAGAAGAATCTTTTCGCGCGCTGTTAAACCGACATTTTCGCTTTTCATGCGAACAGTGTAGACAAACCTGTCTACTTTGTTAATATGCCCATGTGGACAGATCTGTCTACCGATTGTAACTGACGGGAGAGAATCGTGTTTTTGAAAAAACTCTGCGGGGATCACGCCCCTTTGCCGCCCATACCTGGCGTTAGACTCATTGCCCTTGCAGGGTTAGGCGGCACCCTGGCCATCGGCATCGTGGCGCTGCTTGCGCAGTCCAGTCTTTAGAGGTCGTTCTGATTTTAGGTTCATTCGGCGCAACTTGCGTCTAGTATTTGGCCTCCCAGACGTGCCCTTCTCGCAGCCCAGAAATGTCATCGCAGGACACTTTTTGAGCTCTCTGATCGGACTCGTCTGCCTGACGGTTCTGGGCCCATACTGGTGGTCGTTAGCAATCGCTGTGGGCCTCGCAATATCTGCCATGATGTGGACGCGAACAGTTCACCCTCCCGCGGGCTCCAACCCCGTGATTGTTTTCCTGACCCAACCGTCTTGGGGATTTCTGCTGTTTCCAACGCTCGCAGGGAGTCTCCTTCTAGCACTGGTCGCGTTGCTCTATCTGAACAGCACACGGCCGACGCGCTATCCGAAATACTGGTAACCATCACCCAACCACTACAGGAGGAAAATTCATGCCCACCAAAATCATCGGTCTGATTCGCCTCAAAGATCAAACGGCCTTCGAAACCTACCGCAGCCAGGTCGGCGCCACGGTTGAGCGATACAACGGCGCCGTCGTCGCCCGAGGCGCCTGCGACAAGTTCTACTGGAACGAGCTGGCTTGCGGCGATTTCAACGCCTTCGTCGAGCTCCGTTTCCCGTCACCCGAGGATGCCGATCGTTGGGCCGACAGTCCGGAATATCAGGCCATCGTACCCATACGTAACGAAGCCATGGATCTGACGTTGTTTCGTATCAACGATTGATGCGCTAACGCAATTTATTCGACGACGATTTTCGGGAATTTGTGGCTCATATCGCGCCCTCTGGCCGCAATCGCACCCGCCACCCGCAGGGCGATGTCGCGGTACTGCTGGCTGATCGGGCTTTCGGGGTCGGCCACCACGATCGGTTGGCCGGCGTCCAGCCCCTGACGGATGCGCAGATCCAGGGGGAGCTTGCCCAGCAACGGCACCTGGAAATCCGTCCCCAGGCTCTCGCCACCCCCCTCGCCAAAAATCGGCTCGGCATGGCCGCAGTTGCCGCAGATGTGCATCGACATATTTTCGACGATCCCTAAAATCGGCACGCCGACTTTTTCAAACATACGGATGCCTTTGCGGGCATCAAGCAAGGCGATGTCTTGCGGTGTGGTCACAATGACCGACCCTGTGACGGGCACCTTCTGTGCCAGCGTCAACTGGATATCACCAGTCCCCGGTGGCATATCCACCACCAGATAATCCAGTTCATCCCAGAGCGTGTCACGTAGCAGCTGTTCCAGTGCAGAGGTCACCATCGGACCACGCCACACCATGGGCGCATCAACGTCCACCAGAAAACCGATCGACATCAGCTTTATGCCATGTGCCTCAATCGATTCAATGTGCTTGCCATCCGGCGAATGAGGTTGCTTCCCCCCGGCACCCAGCATTTGCGGGATCGACGGGCCATAGATGTCTGCATCCAGGAGACCCACGCGTGCGCCCTGCTGCGCAAGACCCAGCGCCAGATTCACGGCCGTGCTGCTCTTGCCGACACCGCCCTTGCCCGAGGCCACGGCAATCAGGTTCTTCACCCCTTTGAGGAGTGGCAGATTCCGTTGCACCACATGGGCGTCAATTACCGAGGTGACTTCAACGCGCACCGGGGTTTCTGACGCAACGGGCGCCAGGGCTGTCGCAATGCGCGCCTGGATCTCTCCGACAGCCCGGCCAATCGGGTAGCCAACCTGAACCCGCACCACCCATTCACCCTGCGAATCACTCAAGGCACCGGCCACCTGATTCGCCATGAAATAGGGCTTTTCGGTGAGCGGGTCTATCAGACCCGTCAGCAATTCGATGGCACGCGTCAGGCGTTCATGGGTCACAGTCATAGTAAGTCTTGGATCACTTAGGGGTGGATTTGCACGAATACGCTAATCTTACGCCGCTTTTTTGCTCAAAATGCCCAAGCAAATGCCCTTACAGCGATCGTGGTCAGGCTCTGATCAGCTAAAATTGCGCCCATGAAACGTTCTCTGCTCGTCACCTCTGCCCTCCCTTATGCCAATGGCGCCATCCACCTCGGTCACCTTGTTGAATACATCCAGACGGATATCTGGGTGCGCTTCCAGAACCTCATCGGCAACCACGCGACCTATGTCTGTGCCGACGACACCCATGGGACGCCGATCATGCTGCGCGCGGAAAAGGAAGGCATTACGCCCGAAGCGCTGATCGCCCGGGTGCACCAGGAACACCTGCGTGATTTCACCGGCTTTCATATTGATTTTGATCTCTACCACTCCACGCACAGCGATGAGAACCGCGAGTGCGCCGAAACGATCTACCGGGCGCTACGTGACGCGGGTCTGATCGAAGTCCGCGAGATCGAGCAGTACTACGACACCGAGAAGGGCATGTTCCTGCCCGACCGCTTCATCAAGGGCACCTGTCCCAAGTGTGGCGCCGATGACCAGTACGGCGACAACTGCGAATCCTGTGGTGCAGCCTACACCCCGTCAGAACTAAAGAACCCGCGCTCGGCGGTCTCGGGGTCTACCCCGGTGCTCAAGCCCTCGCAGCACTACTTCTTCAAGCTCTCTGACCCACGCTGCCAGCAGTTCCTGCGCGACTTCACCCGCAGTGCACCGAACGGCATCCCGGTGCTGCAACTCGAAGCCGCCAACAAGATGCAGGAGTGGCTCGGTGAACCGGGCGAGAACAAACTCAGCGACTGGGATATCTCGCGGGACGCACCCTACTTCGGCTTCGCCATTCCCGACGCACCGGGTAAATACTTCTACGTCTGGCTGGATGCGCCGATTGGCTACATGGGGGCGTTCCGTGCCCTAGCGAACAAGCAGGGGCTCGATTTTGATGCCACCTGGAAAGCCGGTTCCCAAACCGAACTCGTGCACTTCATCGGCAAAGATATTCTGTACTTCCACGCCCTCTTCTGGCCCGCGATGCTGCATCAGGCTGGCTTTCGTGTGCCAACCCGCATCTGCGCCCATGGCTTCCTGACCGTTGATGGCGCCAAGATGTCGAAATCGCGCGGCACTTTCATCACGGCCGAAAGCTACCTGCAACAGAAACTGAACCCGGAATGGCTGCGTTACTACTTTGCCAGCAAGCTTAATGGCACGATGGAAGACATCGACCTCAACCTCGATGATTTCATCGCCAAGGTGAACAGTGATCTGGTCGGCAAGTACGTCAACATCGCCAGCCGTTGTGCCGGATTTATCCGCAAGCAGTTTGACGGCGTCCTTGGCATGACGGATCGTGACGTATTTGACCGCATCATCACCGATGCAGCACTGACCGAAATCGCGGCGGCGTATGAAGCCCGCGATAGCGCTCGCGCTATGCGCCAGATCATGCATCTGGCCGACGAAGCCAACCTGTACGTCAACGACCAGCAACCCTGGTTGCTGGCCAAAGACCCGGAGCAACGCGAAGCACTTCATGTCGTCACCAGCACGGCTCTCAACCTATTTCGCAGCCTGTCGACCCTCCTCAAACCTGTGCTGCCGGCACTGGTCGTTCAGGTCGAGCATTTCTTCAATGCCGCACCGCTCACATGGGCCGATGCGCGCCAGCCACTGCCAGTCGGTCACCGCATCAACGATTACACCCACCTCATGAACCGGATCGAACGCCCCATGGTCGACGCCCTGATTGCCGCCAATGCCGAATCGCTGCAGGCCAGCGAAACCACCCAAGCAATGACGGCCGAGAGCCCCAAGCGTCACGCCGAGCAACAGGCCAAGGCCGATAGCGCCAAAGCGGGTAGCGCGGATCACATCAGTATCGACGACTTCGCCAAGATCGATCTACGTATCGCCAAGATCGTCAACGCCGAACACGTTGAAGGCGCGGACAAACTGATTCGCCTGCAGCTGGACATTGGCGAAGCCAACCCGCGCCAGGTCTTTGCCGGCATCAAATCGGCTTACGACCCCGCCCAGCTTGTGGGTCGTCTAACGGTCATGGTGGCCAATCTTGCCCCGCGCAAGATGAAGTTCGGCCTCTCCGAGGGCATGGTACTGGCCGCATCGGATACCGAAAGCAATACCTCGGGACTTTACATTCTGAGCCCGGATTCGGGTGCACAGCCTGGCATGCGGGTTAAATAACCGGTTACACTATAGGGAATTAGGTTCGGCGACCCATCGATCGGCCACTGGCACCAGGGCATAGACCCTGCCCCCTCTGACCCCTTGAGATCCTGTTTGCCAGGACCAGAATAACGAACACAACACGGGGGCGGGTAATGAGCGGGGCAGACAATTCCGAGGCTTTAGGTCCGGCGGCCGGATTTGCCGATAAGTGGACCGAAAAACTGCCCCTCGCCCGATTCCGCCCCAAACTCCTTGATTGCCTCAAGGACTACACCCCGGAACAGTTATCGCACGATGTTGCCGCAGGCGTCACCGTTGGCGTACTCGCACTGCCCTTGGCCATCGCTTTTGCCATTGCCTCCGGCTGCTCGCCCACCGCCGGCATCTGGACCGCGATTGTGGCTGGTTTCATTATCTCGCTGCTTGGTGGTTCACGCGTCCAGATCGGTGGCCCCACGGGAGCCTTCATACCCATTGTCTTTGGCATCGCCAGCGTCTACGGTTTCCAGAACCTGATGGTTGCCACCATCATTGCCGGCATCCTGCTCTTTGTCATGGGCCTGACCAAGATGGGCATGCTGATTCGCTTTATCCCCATCAGTGTGGTGATTGGCTTCACCAACGGCATCGCTGTTGTGATCTTCATGAGTCAGATCAAGGATTTCTTTGGGCTCGACATCCCCGCTATGCCGGCCGAATTTTTCGAGCGTATGGAAACCCTCTGGGCCTATGCCGGCACTATGGATGCGCCTACCGTCATCATGTCGGTACTGTCGTTAGCCGGTCTGATTCTCTGGAATAAGCGGGCCGGGCGCTGGCTCCCCCTGCTGGGAAAAATACCAGGACCTCTCGCACTCCTCTTGATTGCTACCGGCCTGCAAGCGTTTTTTGCCTTCCCGGTCGAGACCATCGGCTCGCGCTTTGGTGGGATTCCCCGCGATATTCCGGAGATTGCACTCCCCAGCTTCTCGCTGTCGACCCTGAATCAGCTCATTCAGCCGGCAATTGCGATTGCCTTGCTTGGCGCCATCGAGTCACTGCTTTCGGCACGGGTCGCCGATGCCGCCATTGATGACCGGCATGATCCCAATCAGGAACTCATGGCCCAGGGCATTGCCAACATCGTGGCGCCACTTTTTGGCGGCTTTGCCGCAACCGGGGCTATTGCACGAACGTCAACCAATGTACGTGCCGGTGGCCGCTCCCCCTTTGCCGGTATCTTTCATGCGCTGACCTTACTGCTGGTCGTGCTCGTTGCCGCACCGGCGGCCGTATATGTGCCCCTACCCGCATTGTCAGCCATCCTCATGCTGGTGGCCTGGAACATGGGCGAATGGCATGAGTTTGCGTTACTCAAGCGTTACCCGATGCCCTACCGCATCATTCTCGTCTCCACCTTTATCGTCACCGTGGTCTTTGACCTCACCCTAGCGGTTGAGCTGGGCATGATCCTCGCCTGCCTGTTCTACCTCTACCGGATGTCGGAACTGACTCAGGTCGAACGGATTCCACTGGAGGATTACTATGGCTCCGGTGCACTCAGCAATGACCGCGGTGAATCGCATATCGCGGCATTCAGGATCTATGGTTCCCTGTTCTTTGCCTCGATCGGCAAGCTGGAAGAACTGGTTGCCGACCCGAAGCATCACACCCGGGTTCTGATTCTCGATATGTCGAAAACTGTATCTTTGGACACAACCGGCCTGGATATCCTCCAGACACTCAATCGGACGCTCAGCAAAATTGGCGGTCAACTCATCATCTGTAGCCTAAACAACCAACCGGCCTCAATGATCGAACGCTCCGGTTTTGGTGAAATCCTGGGCCCGCGGGGCGTTAGTCACAGCTTAACGGATGCGTTGCTGCGTGCCCAACTGATAATCCAGTCGGACCCGGTCGCGACCGAGGATGCCGCGTAGGGCATCAATCAGATCGGTATCCGGTCGCACCCGCAGATTCTCTCCGAGCTCTAACTCGGCTTCCGCCTGACCGTTGCTATAAGTGAGCGAGACTGGGCAGCCTTTCACGGTGCCAGCTGCCCCGGCATCGGCCAACTGGGCAAAGGGTTGCAATAGCTCGTGAATGCGGCGAACGCCACCCAGCGCCCTCAGGTCAAGCGCCCGCAAATCCAGACGCAAGCGATTTGCCCATTGCGCGCGTGCTTCATTGAAAGTCAGCAGCCGATCCACTCCCAGCTTGAGCGCATCACGGAACTCGTCCCGGCTTACCTTGCCCTCCACGAGCAATAGTTCATCCATGCGCAGCTTGTGGCGTTGAGCATCAAATAGTTCGCTGAATACGGCGGCTTCGATACGACCCTCACCGTCATCCAGCGTCACGAAGGCCATCTTCCCGCGTCGGGTCATCTGCGTGCGTACTTCGGTCACAATGCCGGCCACAAGGGAAGCATCACGTCCGGCCTCCAGGCGGCAGATCGGCGTCGGGCACAAGGTTCGCACCTCATCACGCACGATCGAGAAGGGGTGGTTCGAGAAAAAGAAACCCAGCGCGGCCTTCTCTTCGATAAGCTTCTGACGGTCGGTCCACCGCGGAAAGTTCGTCTCGGGGCTGCCGGGTCTTGCTGCAGCAGCCGGTGCATGGTCATCCATATCGAATAGGCTGTTCTGATGCGCATTGGCGGCAGCCTGCTCGGCCGTTTCAACCGCCAAACCCACTTGCGACAAAACACGTGAGCGTTCCGGGTCCAGCGCATCAAAGGCACCGGCACGGACCAGCGCCTCGATCGCACGACGATTCACTATCCGACGATCCACACGGTGGCAGAAATCGAAAATGTCCCTGAAGACTCCGCCCGATTCACGAGCAGCCACAATGGCCGTGACGGCGTTCTCGCCGGTGCCTTTCACAGCACCTAAACCATATCGAATCGTCTTCGCATCCACCGGCGCAAAACGGAACTCGGAGGCATTCACATCCGGGCCCAGAATCGTCAGACCATTTGCCTTGGCATCATCATGGAAGATCTTCACCGTATCGGTGTTATCCATGTCCGATGACAGCGTGGCCGCCATAAATGCCGATGCATGGTGTGCCTTGAGCCAGGCCGTGTGATAGGTCACGACCGCATAGGCGGCCGTGTGGGATTTGTTAAAGCCGTATTCGGCGAACTTTTCCATCAGATCGAATAGCTGCATGGCCAGCTTGCCATCGATCCCGCTCTGGGTCGCACCCTCGTTGAAGATGCCGCGGTGCTCGGCCATCTCCTCCGGCTTTTTCTTACCCATTGCCCGGCGCAGCATATCGGCCGCGCCCAGCGTATAACCCCCGATCAACTGCGAGATCTGCATCACCTGTTCCTGATACACGATCACACCGTAGGTTGGCGTCAGGCAGGCTTTGAGCGACTCGTGGAAATAGTCGATCTTCTGCTGCCCCTTCTTTCGCAGAATAAAGTCATCCACCATCCCCGAGCCCAACGGGCCAGGACGGTAAAGCGCCAGCACGGCGATAATGTCTTCAAAGCGGTCGGGCGCCAGCTTCTTGAGCAGCTTCTTCATCCCTTCCGATTCGACCTGGAAGATGGCCGTCGTGTTGGCATCTTTCAGAATCTGGTAAGCGGCAGGGTCATCAAAGGCAAGCGCATTCAGATCTGGCCGCTCGCCGGTCAGACGCTTCACGTAATCCAGCGCCAGTTCGATAATGGTCAGGTTGCGCAGGCCAAGGAAATCGAACTTCACCAGGCCGACCTTTTCCACGTCATCCTTGTCGAACTGGCTGACCACGGCATCACCGCCCGCCTGCACATACAGCGGACAGAAATCGGTGAGCTTGCCTGGGGCAATCAGGACACCCCCGGCGTGCATCCCGACGTTACGCGTCAGATCCTCGAGCTTATTGGCCAGCGTGAAGAGTTCCTTGACCTCTTCCTCACGCTCGTAGCGTTCCTGCAGCTGCGGTTCAGCCACCAAGGCCTCGGTCAGCGATACCGGCCGGTTCTGCACCACCGGAATCAGTTTCGAAAGCTGGTCACAGAAGTTATAGGGCAGATCCAGCACCCGACCCGCATCCCGGATCACCGCCTTGGACGACATCGTGCCAAAGGTCGCAATCTGCGACACGGCATCGGCGCCATATTTCTGGCGCACATACTCGATCACCTTCCAGCGATTGTCCTGACAGAAGTCGATATCAAAGTCGGGCATCGACACCCGTTCCGGGTTCAGGAAGCGCTCAAAGAGCAGCGCGTAAGCCAGTGGGTCCAGATCGGTAATGCCCAGTGAATAAGCCACTAGCGAACCCGCCCCTGAACCACGACCCGGTCCCACCGGTACCCCATTATTCTTGGCCCAGTTAATAAAGTCGGCCACGATCAGGAAGTAGCCCGGGAAGCCCATCTGGATGATGGTGTCGCATTCGAAGGCCAAACGCGCCTCATACTCGGCCCGTTTTGACTCCCGCACGGCGGCATCCGGGTAGAGCTGCAGCAACCGGTGCTCCAGACCGCGCTTTGCTTCGGATACCAGAAAATCATCGAGCCCTTCGCCATTCGGCGTGGGGAAGTCGGGCAGGAAACTCTTGCCCAGCGTCAGGGTGACATTGCAGCACTTGGCAATGGCCACTGCGTTGGCCAGCGCCTGTGGCATGTCGGCAAAACGCTCGGCCATATCTGCCCGCGTCTGGAAATACTGCTGCTCGGTAAAGTGTCGTGGACGACGCTTGTCAGCCAGCGTGTAACCGGTGGCAATACAGACACGCGCATCGTGCGCACGAAAATCGTCACGCGCAATAAACTGTACCGGGTGGGTGGCCACCACCGGAATATCGAGCTCCAGCGAAATGGCCGCAGTCTGGGCCACCAGCATCTCCTCCTCCGGGTGCCCATAGCGCTGCACCTCGAGGTAGTAACCCCCGGTAAAGAGTGATTGCCAGCTGCGCGCCCGCAGCGTCGCCTCATCGGCACGACCCTGCAGAATCGCCTGGCCCACATCCCCCTCTGCCGCACCAGAGAGCGCAATGAGCCCTTCGCAGCCAATTTCCTGGAACCAGGCCGGGTCGAGCACCACGCGCTCGCGGCGTCCGGGAAACAGCGCGCCACGACTGAGCAACTCGCACAGTCGGCGGTAGCCCTGATTGTTTCGGCAGAGCAGCAGTAAGCGGCTTGCCGCTTCGGGCTCCTGCGGATCGCCCACCCAGATGTCGGCCCCGAGCAGCGGCTTCAAGCCCGCCTTTCGGGCTGCCTGATAGAACTTGACCAATCCGAAGACGTTACCCAGATCGGTCAATGCCAGCGCGGGCTGGCCGTCATCCCGCGCACAGTCCACGGCCTTATCGAGACGAACGATCCCGTCCGTGATCGAGTATTCGGAGTGCAGACGGAGGTGAACGAAATCGGGCAACATAAACAGCGGCAGCCGGTTAACCGGGCAGCTCGATGCCTTTCAGACGACGGTAGGCGGAAACGGCATACGAATCGGTCATGCCGGCAATCATGTCTGCGACTTGGAGCAGGCGCAGGTAATTTCCCTCGCCCGCTGTCGTATCAAAGTCTGCCGGTAACAGATTCCGCCAGACCCGATTGCGGCTACTGGCTGAACCACAGGCACCGGCCACGTAGCCTTCCAGCAGCCCGCTGATCACCTCATAACCGGCTGCCATCACTTCCATCACCTGACGAGCGTTGTAGATCTGGTCTTCCGCTACACGCCGCACCTTGGCAAGGCTCTCGCCCACCGGTGAAACATCGAACAGTGCCTGATCGAAACGGCCTTCAAGAATCTCGGCCTCATGAGCCATAAACACACGGGCGGCTTCATCGACCAGGCGACCAATCGCCCGGGCGCGCAGGTATTCAATACGGCGTTTGGGGTCTGTCAGATATTTGAGCTTACCCGCCGCCTGTTCACCGCCCGCTAGATCGAGCAATAGGGACTCGGCCTGTTCCGGTGACACACAACCCTGCTGAACCCCATCCTCAATATCGACCACCAGATAGCAGGTGTCATCCGCGGCTTCTACCAGGAAGGTTAGCGGGTGACGATGCCAGGCACCCGGCACCCGGGGAATGAGACCCACTGTCTCGGCCACTTCGGCAAACAGGGCCGACTCGGCCTGGAAGTATCCGAACTTGCGGGCGCTCTTGCCGGATAACGGCTCCTCCAGATGCGAGCGGCGCGGATACTTGGCAAAGGTCGCCAGAACCGCACAGGTCAGTTGCAGCCCTCCGGGGTTCGCCGGGTTCTGCAGATGCGTCAGAATCCGGAATCCCTGCGCATTACCCTCGTAATTGAGCAGATCGGCACGCTGGTCCGGATCTAAGCCGACCAGATAATGCGGATGCGTTGCAAACCAGGCACGCATAGCATCTTCCCCGGCATGGCCAAAGGGCGGGTTGCCAATATCATGTGCGAGGCATGCCGCAGCGACAACAGCACCAAAGTCCGACGGGTGTACCTCGGGTGCCAGCCCATGGCGATCCACAATGGCCCGCCCCACCATCAGCCCCAGCGAACGCCCGACGCAAGAGGCTTCCAGACTATGCGTCAGACGCGTCCGCACGTAATCACTCTGCGCCAGCGGAAACACCTGCGTCTTGTCCTTCATGCGACGGAACGCCGATGTAAACACAATCCGGTCGTAATCCTGCTGGAAGCGGCTCCGGTCCTGAGAGTGCCCAACCTGGGCATCGCTGTCCTGAGCACCCAGGCGATCCGGCGACAATAATTTAAGCCAGCGTTCCTGCGGGGTCATTTAAGCTGCCTCCAGTTTGGCAAAAGCCAGTGCCAGCCATTTCGTACCGGCCTGGCTAAAGCGGACCTGCACGCGGGCCTCATCACCGCGCCCCTCCGCCGCCAGAATCACGCCCGCACCAAATTTCGCGTGCACCACACTCTGGCCCACACGAAAGCCGCCCACGTCCGCAGCGCCAACGGCGCGTGCCGCGACACGCGTTGCCATATCGACATTGGGCGCAGGCGCCCAGCTGTTGGTCGTATAGCTACCAGCCCACGCCGGGGTGGCATCTAGGCGCTGCAGCAATGCATCCGGTAATTCATCCAGAAAACCGGAAGGCAGACAGTATCGGGTCTGGCCATGCAGCATGCGCGTCTGCGCATGGCATAGATACAGGCGCTGGCGCGCCCGCGTGATGGCCACATACATCAGACGGCGCTCTTCTTCGAGACCATCGCGTTCCAGCATCGCGTTTTCGTGCGGGAACAAGCCCTGCTCCAGGCCAACGATAAACACAGCAGTAAATTCCAGGCCCTTGGCCGAATGTACCGTCATCAGCTGAATGGCGTCATCCGAATCGCCGGCCTGATGCTCACCCGCCTCCAGCGCCGCATGCGCCAGAAAATCCGCCAACAGGCTAGTCGCCTCGCCGGTTTCCGAATCGATATTGCGCGTCGCTTCCGGATCTTCGGCAAAGGTCGCTGCAGCATTCACCAGTTCTTCGAGGTTTTCCAGGCGATCCTGGCCTTCGCGTTCAGCCTGATAGTGCTGACGCAAACCACTCCGGTCCAGCAGATGGTCGATCACTTCCGGTAACGTGAGCCCGGCAGTTTCCGAACGCAGCGTTTCGATCAGCCGGATAAAAGCGCCCACTGCAGTACCGGCTTTTCCCGTCAGGCTGGCCGCCGCGTTATACAGGCTACTATTGAGTTGACGTGCTTCAAGTTGTAGGGCTTCCAGACTGCGCGCACCAATACCGCGCGTTGGGAAATTCACCACGCGCAAGAAGGCCGTATCGTCATCCTGATTGGCGATCAAACGCAGATAGGCCAGCGCATGTTTGACCTCCTGCCGCTCGAAGAAGCGTAGGCCACCGTAGACACGATAAGGAATACCAGCCTGGAATAAAGCATGTTCCAGCACACGTGACTGCGCGTTCGAGCGGTACAAAAGCGCAATCTGGTGGCGCGGAATCCCCTCGCGATTCAGCTCGCCAATTTCTTCGATGATGTAGCGGGCTTCATCCAGATCTGACACGCCCTGAAAGACGCGGATCTTCTCGCCCTCACCGGCATCGGTCCAGAGGTTCTTGCCCAGACGGTCGGCGTTGTTGGTAATCAGCGCATTGGCTGCAGAGAGAATATTGCCGTGCGAGCGGTAATTCTGCTCAAGCCTGATCACATTGCCCCGGGCGTAATCCCGCTCGAAACCGCGCATATTCGCCACATCGGCCCCACGAAACGCGTAGATCGACTGATCGTCGTCACCCACTGCAAAGATCGCTGTCTTCGACCCGCATAACAGCTGCAGCCAGGCATATTGCAGCGGGTTCGTATCCTGAAACTCGTCCACCAGAATATGGCGGAAGCGCTGCTGATAATGCGTGCGTAACGCCTCATCCTGTTGGAGCAACTCATAGGCGCGCAACAGCAGCTCGGCAAAATCGACGGCCCCCTCGCGCTGGCATTGCGCCTCATACTCGGCGTAGATCTCCACCTTCCGCCGCGTGTGGGCGTCATGCGCCTCAGCCTGCCCCGAACGGATACCCTGCTCCTTGAGCGCGTTGATGTAATACATCATCTCGCGCGCCGGAAAACGCTCTTCATCCACACCCATCGCCTTGATCAGGCGCTTAATCGCCGCCTGCTGATCACCGGTGTCGAGAATCTGAAAGGTTTCGGGCAACCGTGCTGCCCGCCAATGAGTGCGCAACAAACGGTGACACAAACCGTGGAAGGTCCCCACCCAGAGATTACGGACATTAAAGGGCACCATCGCCGACAGGCGCGTCAGCATCTCGCGCGCTGCCTTATTGGTAAAGGTCACCGCCAGAATACCCTGCGGCGACACTTGCCCCGTCTGCAGCAACCACGCAATCCGCGTCGTCAGCACCCGGGTCTTGCCCGACCCGGCACCGGCCAGAATGAGTGCATGCGCCGGCCCATCCGAGGCGGGCAGGCAAACGGCCACGCGCTGCGGCTCGTTCAGCCCTACCAGAAGAGGATTCGCCCGCTCAGCCGGCGCCTCACCCAGCGGGCCACCAAAGGCTTCCGGGATCGATGCATTCATAGGTTCATATTATCCGGCGAAAGGAACGGGTTTTATAACGTACTGAATGAAAAGGCTTAAACAAAGCCCCTTCGATTTAGCTCACTCGGGAGCGGCTTTGAATTCGCGCAGAGTTTCCACGATCCTCTGCTTATGATCCCCGCTCATCCCATGAAGCATCAGAAGCGCTTCTGCCTCCAGGTCATCGTCGCAGTAGAAATACCCAACAGGGACATCCAGCACCACCGCCAGCAACCGACTGATCGCGATGGCGGGCTCATGCTTACCTGTTTCATAGCGGCTGATACGTGTTCGGCTACAGGATTCATCAATACCGATTGCTACGCCTACTGCTTCCTGAGATAGCCCCAGAGCAAGACGGCGTTCTCGCAGTCTGCGAGCAAATACAGATGGGGTCTCTATCAAAAAATTGGTCATGCTTCGATTTTCGTGACAGAATCGGCCTCGGTTGCTACGTTGTTCGTAGCAACCATACGGCTTGAGCACAAGATGTAATGCAAGTGGTTTTACAAAGAATTAACCTTTTGAAACAATAGGTTAGATAAATAAATTCTCCAACAAACGGACGTTTTAATTTAAAATACGGGAGATAAAAATGCTTATGCGCACGACCCCCTTGAAAACCCTTTCTCATATATCCGGAAGCTACCTGGCCGCCTATGAAAGCTGGCTGGCGGAATCCGCTGCGGCACGGGGTTCTACCCATGAGCGATACCTCAATACGATTAAATCTCTGGCGGCATTTTTAATCTGCAAACCCGTCCAGGAAATTAGCCGCAAAGATATTTCCGACTTTGCCGTCCATTTAATACAAACCGGCAACAGCCCGGTGACCTCAAAACAAAAGGTCGGCATTTTAAAAACCATATTCAATTCGGCCATTAACAAAGAACTTCTGGCCGCCAACCCAACCGCTTTTTTCAAACTGCCGCATAAACGCCCCTATAAACCCCGAGTGGGGTTTTCGCTTGAAGATCTGGAATCCATCTTCCGATCGCCGGTTTACACCCAGGGTTATCTCCCTTTGGGAGGCGGTCGCATTGCCGCATTCTGGTTGCCGCTCATGGCACTCTTCACTGGAGCACGACTGGAAGAGCTGGCCCAGCTTCGCGTCAGCGATGTCAAAATCGCTAAAGATCATGGGCACTACCTCGTTATTTCTGATCTTGGCAACCCCACGGCCAACCTGAAAAACGCCCACTCCCGCCGCAACATTCCCATCCATCCGATTCTGATTGCCTGTGGTTTTCTGCAACATGTGCAAGAAAGACAGAGTGGTTATCTTTTTCCCGATTTGAAACTGGATCCACGCGGCAAACGGAGCGGTTACTTCAGTAGCTGGTTTTCGGTTTACTTGCGTAAGAAAGTAGGTATCACTGACACGAGAAAAGTCTTTCACAGTTTTCGGCACACCTTCAAAGATCTTTGCCGCACCTGCGGCATCGAAGAATCTGTGCACGATGCCCTGTCCGGCCACACGACGTCGTCTGTCAGCAGGCAATACGGTAATGACCAATTCCCGATGCCGCCTTTGTTCAACGCCATCAGCCATTTCGAAGTGGCTGGACTGGATCTGACCCATCTCTACGAACAACCCATCGCCGACACCATCAAAGCACAAGACATCAAAATTATTTCCGCCTTCTATGGCATTGCCGTTGGCTTCATGAACAATCACAAGCAACCCACCCTGGTTGCCCTCGTCAAAGATCAATCCACCGGTATCAACCTGAATACTAATGAAATCTCTTTCGGAGAACTTCCCAACGCCAAAGCCATCTTGCTTCATGCATGGGTAGAAATTCACCGCGAAGAATTGATGATGAACTGGCAAACGGGCTCACGAAGCGGTGAGTTCTTTGCGATTGATCCTTTGAGATAACTCATCCTCAACTTCTTCAATCGCGTTGCGCCAATCCCCTTGTGCTGACTGGTGAAACGTCGTCACTGTTGGATACCACAGCGACCCCTCACCCTTAGCTTCGGACCAGTACCACAGCTTGCCGATGCGATATGGCAGCATCAATAGAACCTCTTTGCCTAAAGCCCCGGCAATATGGGCTGTGGAGTTACTGACGCTGACGATTAGATCACAGGCATTGACCAAACTGGCTACCGCATCAATGTCGTTGGTAAGGTCAATCTGAACCGCATCACTGAATTGAATGCCTTGCCCCGCAGCCGCCGCCACCTCTGCTTTGGTATCGCCATATTGCAGATTCACAAATACGCAGCCCGGCAATTTGAACAAAGGGGCTAGATCAGAGAGTTGGATGGATTTCTCTCGTTCAAATCGGTTCTTGAAGCTGCGCCAGTTAACCCCAATGATCTTTTCACCATTGGGTGCCAGTGCCTGTCTAAAGGCTGCGGTCTGATCACTATCTGCCTTGAGGTAAGGAATCTTGGCTTTGGCAAAGTCTGCAACGCTTGAGCGGTAATACTTGGGTAGACTTCCCAGCGGAATCTGCGCCACTGCGCCCTCAGGGATTTTGTCGGTTTTGGGTAATACCGTACAACTTGGGAAGGATCTCTGTACTAGGGGCACCAGCCGCTTTTCGGCCTGCACAATCACCTGGGGGTACTTTTCTAGTAAGTCCGAGAGTGTGGAAACAAACAATAACTGATCACCCAGCCCCTGCTCGCCTCGAACCAATAATGCACCCTCTAGTGACTCGCCTTGCCAGATCGGCAGATGAGGCAGCAAGGAGTCCTTGAACTTGGGGAATTTCAATCGATAGTCATACCCTTCCCAGCCTTTAGCAAACTCATGTTGTTCGAGGAGCATGTAGCTCTTGTTAAAGACGGCATCATCGTAATCAGGTTTGAGCTTGATCGCTTGGTCATAGTCCTGAGCAGAGCCAACCATGTCACGTAAAGAGGCCTTGGCGCGCCCGCGCCCCATGAAGGCTTCCGGATAATCCAGCTTTAATTCAATGGCATGAGTGTAAGCACTGACGGCACCGTCCAGTTCACCCAGTTCAAATAATGCATTCGCCAGAGCGTAATGGGCTTCTGCCTTATTTAATTTAACTGCCAGAGCTTTACGCGCCCAGGTGGCTGCAACATCAAATCGTTCCTGATCAAACGCAATACTGGAACTGTTAATGAGTGCATCTAGGTGTTGTGGTGCAAGCCGGAGTGCCTTGTCATTTGAAATTATCGCTTCCTTACTCTTACCTAATTTATGCTGGGAAAGTCCGAGCGCAACCCAGAGATCGGGATTGTTCTTGACCTTATCCGTCAGGTACAGCAGATCTTTTTCAGCTCGACCGTAGTCTTGCTGAATCATCAGGAGGTTTGCCCTGTTGGATCGGGCTTCGAGATAAGAACCACGTAATTTAATCGCAGCGTCCAGATCCACTAACGCTTCTTGTGCCTGCCCTGCCTGGAACCGGAAGTTGGCACGGTTAAAGTAAACCTCAGAGTCTTTAGCGTCTAAAGCCAAGGCAGCATCAAAGCTGGCCATAGATGCATCAAACTGACCCATCGCCCCCTGAACAATACCAAGCATCTTGTGGGCAAACGGTTGCTTGGGATTGGCTGCGATCGAATTCTGAAAGTCTGCGGCACTCTGGGACAAGCGGTTTTGCTGAAGCGCAATAAAACCGCGGCCGTTCAACGCAACAAAGTTTCTGGGCTCTTGCTGCAGCACCCCCTCAAATAATTGGCCCGCCATCGGCAAATTGCCACTATTGAGGTGCTGGAATGCCTGTTGCAACGCTTGCTGAGTATTCATGCACTCATTGTACAAGCGATACAAATAAAAACGGGTGCCGAAGCACCCGTTTTAAGTTCAAATCAGACTTAAAGCCAGATTAGAACGTGGTACGCAGACCCATACCATAGGTGAAAAGATTCTGACCACCTGTCGGTTGCAGCTTGTTCTGCTGCAGACCCAGGGCATAGTTCTGGTTAGCCGAGTTATTCAGGTTAGACAGAACACCGTAGACTTGGGTACGCTTGCTCAGGTAGTAGCCGACGTTAGCCGTCCACTGGCGAGAACCAGTTTGCGAAACGTACTCGTTACCACCGCTGATATCACTGTTCCAAACTGCTGAAACACGCGGCTCCCAGTTACCCATACGATACGAAGCACCGGCCCAGAACTGGTTGTTGCTCAGCTTACCAGAGCCAAAGCCATCTGCTGCATTCGTACCCAATGAGTTACGGTTGTACACAGCCGACAACTTCAGGCCAGGTAGACCCGTGTACATAGCACCAATCAGGTAGCTTGTATAGCCGTTAACTGTGCTAACAGCGTTTACATCGCCACCGCCAGCAGTAATTGTCGAGTTTGCGAGGTTGTACTTGCCCTGAGAGAAGGCACCCTTAACGTTAACACCATAGCCTGTCCAACCCAGATTAAAGGCCATTACGCCAACTGGAGTTTGAGTAGCCTGGGTTGCACTAGTTGCTTCACTTACCGATGATTGGTTGGTAGAACCATTGTTGTTCGAACCCGTGTATGCAATGGCAGCATCAAAACCGTACATGGTCGGCATTGCATAGGCAATTGCCGTTGCACGTTGCGAGGAACCAAATTCATAAGCGACTGGCTCAACTTGACCACCTAGAGCTTGCTGGCTGGTACGCATGGTACCCATGATCTTTTCGATCGTACCCGAACCCGTAGCGCCAGGCATCACATCAAACGAGGTCAGCGAAGCACGATAAGGGGTCGAAAGATAACCACCCTGCAGCGTGCCGTATTTGCTGTTCAGACCTACAAACGTATCACGGAGCGAACCGAACACGCTTGAAGTCGAGGTGCTAACACCACCACTACCAGTCTTTGCATCGTTCGTACCGGTCATATTCAGAGTGGTTTCTGCCTGGAACAGCGCCTTCAGGCCATTGCCCAAATCTTCGGTGCCCTTGAAGCCCAGCAGCGAAGAGTTCGATTGCATCGAGAACACTGAGCCATCTGCAGGGGCAGTCGTGCCTTGAGCGTTCAGAGCCTTGCTAGCCGACATGGTGTAACCCTGAGCCGAAACGTCAGCAACACCGTAGATGGTCACGTTGGTTTGTGCATAGGCAGCGGTCGACAGACCGGCAACTGCCATAGCAACGATTTTCTTTTGCATTAGAGATTCTCCTCTTAAGATTGATGACCACTCGGCTTGCGCTTTGGGGCCAGGAACCTCTCATCGGATGAGTGGTTGATGTGATTTTGGGACAGGCGGGAAGGCAAAGCAACAAAAAAACAACAGGTGGGGGCCAGAAGTGTTGTTTTGTTGCAACAATGCAACAGTTCGTGGCTTTCGTTGTATTTATACAAACAACCGTGCCAACTCCACGCCCGGCACGCATCTGTTTAAGGATGGAACGGGCTTTTCTTTTGCCTCTTCGGCGCATTACCCTGATAGCGGGCAGCATCAAAGCCGGTGCGCTGATTCAGCAGATCCTCACCATCAATACGTTCTGCCAGACTGCGAATGTCACCGGGAGAGACCCCAGTCTTTTCAAAATGCGCCTGCCAGCCATTAACCACCGCGACCACGCCCATGACTTCTGCAGCGGCTTCAGCCGGGCTTAAACCGAATGCGTCGCATTGAGACATGCCATTTTCAAGCGTGGCATCTCGGCCATGAGCACCGCAGATGAACTCCTGAAAACCCTGTCCGGAGTTGGTAGGCAAAATATCGTAGGCGGGTGCCAACCTGACTTGGCCGTAGTCAAAAGGCCGCTCAATCAGCAGCGCGTGGTTTTTTTCGTGGTCGTCCGTGTTATCAACCAGTATGTTGAACACCATCCGCCGAAACAGTTCTTTGGCATCGTGCTGGTTAGCCGCACCCTCTGCACAACCAATACGGCGAAGAATACGCGCCAACGCTGGATAGCCCATGTCTGGCTCGGCACCCGATGCGGTTGCTGCGCGAATGGCTGTTCCTGCCGAGATGCTATGGATCCGCCGCCCCTGCGCCCGATCAAATCGACGAATCGCAATCGCGTTGGCATCCGCCAGCCGGATAATCTGTGTTTCTGCCACAGTGATGCCTGCACGCGCAGCCAGCGTCATCGTGGCGTGCTCAACCAGTGGCGTATCAACAGGCTCGTTGTTGAAGAATTTGATCACCCACTGCACACCATCAATCTCGATCAGCGCTTTGGGCTTTGCACCACCCAATGGGCTGCCACCCCCCGCAATAATCTTGGCTTCCAGGGCGTTGATCGGTTCAGCCACCTCAATCTTGGCAACCACGTCGCTCAGCTGCTGCACATCTTCCAGCCTTGGCAATGGACCACCAGCTCGCGGGCTGTATACGGTAGCCGATGTCGAAACCCCCAGCGCGCCGAACCGCTCATCGCCCGCGTAGTAGAGATACTCCATCAGGGAGAGGCGCTTGGGTTTATCAACAAAGCGGATGACTTTTTCACCCCAGCGGTCTGGACGCGCATCGTCGACCGCACCAACGGCACGCTGCGTGTCGCCAGCAAGCCGGCCAGGCGGCATAAATTCGGTATCAACAAGAGGCAGGTCTTCGCTTAACGGGAACCCTCTCGCCAGCCACGCCGTGCCATAGCGCAACGAAACACCCTTGCCGGCTGCGACCAGTCTGAGCACGCCAACGTAGCACGGCGCCTCGGGGTTACCGAGAAACCACAAGTGCAACTCATCCAGCCGCATATCAGATCTTTTTCTGCCGCAAACGGGCTTCAGCAGAGGCCTGCGCCCGCGCACGGCCAAGTTCAATGGCTTCTCTGACTTCCATCGCTATTGCGCCACGATCATGCTCCGGCGCTGCCAAGTTGTTCAGCTCGCCGTCACGATTCAGAAGCCAAAGCGCTGTGGCAACAATGCCGATGCCCACGCCTGGGTCTCCCGCCTCGAGCCTTTGTAACGTGGGCACCGAAACGCCCATTCGCTTGGCCCATGTCTTGAGCGATTCTTTACGGCGTAGCCGCGCTACAGCAAGATCGGCCCCCAGTTTTTCAATGGCGGCAATGGTTGCTGGCGGAAGCTGCAGCAGGGCTTGAGCAATCTTTGGCATACATATAGATTATGTTGCTACACGGCTTTTTGTCAACATCTATATCCACAAACTCAGGGTTTGGCGCGCCCGGCGCAGATTCATTCACACTCAGACAAACAACCGCGCCAGCTCGATGCCCGGCTCAGGCGCCCGCATAAAGGCCTCGCCGACCAGGAAAGTGTTGACGTTGGCATCGCGTAATACTTTGACATCGGCCGGAGCCAGGATGCCGCTCTCTGCCACGACGATACGTTCTGCCGGGATGCGGCCTTTGAGGCTGAGCGTGGTGTCGAGCGACACTTCAAAGGTGCGCAGGTTACGGTTGTTAATACCGATGAGCGGGGTTTGCATGGTTAGCGCCCGGGTGAGCTCGTCACCATCATGCACTTCGACCAACACCGCCAGGCCCAGACCAATGGCATAGGCTTCCAGATCGTGCAGCTGCTCGTCGCTAAGCGCCGACACGATCAGCAGGATGGCATCGGCACCGATGGCGCGGGCTTCGGCGATCTGCCAGCGGTCAATGATGAAGTCTTTGCGGATAACCGGCAGGTCGCAGGCGGCACGAGCGGCCTGCAAGTAGACGTTGGCGCCCTGGAAGTAATCCACATCGGTTAGCACCGAGAGGCAGGCCGCGCCACGGGCAGCGTAGGATGCGGCGATGGCCGCCGGGTCAAAGTCTGCGCGAATCACGCCCTTGGACGGGCTAGCTTTTTTAATTTCGGCGATCACGGCCGGTTGTTTGGCTTTGAGCTTTGAACGAATCGCACCGACGAAGTCCCGTGCTGGGGTTTGCTGCTTAGCCAAATTCTCCATCTCGGCCAGGCTGCGCCGAGCATAGCCCGCTTTGACCTCGGTTACTTTCGTGGCAATGATTCTGGCGAGGATATCGCTTTTTTGATTCATATTGTTTGTTTCTTTTAGACGGCTTGGGTGCAAGCAACAAACTCGTCGAGTTTCTTGAGGGCAGCGCCCGAGGCGATGGCCCGGTGAGCTTGCTCAACCCCTTGAGCAATGCTGTCGGCGTGACCGGCCGCATAGAGCGCGGCGCCCGCGTTGAGCAGTACGATATCCAGTGATGGACCCGGCTCATTGGCCAGCACTGCCTTTATGCGGGCAATGGATTCAGCCGGGTTAGCAACCTGGAGCGCCGTGATTGGCGCCGGGGCGATGCCGAAGTCTTCGGGCTGGATCTGGTATTCGCGGATCTCGCCGTCTTTGAGTTCACCGACCAGAGTCGGACCGGCAAGGGACACCTCATCCAGACCATCGAGCCCATGGACGACCAGCGCCCGACGGCTACCCAATCGCTGCAGCACCCGCACCAGAATACCCACCAGATCCGGATGAAACACCCCTAGCAACTGCGTACCGGCGTTGGCCGGGTTGGTGAGCGGGCCGAGGATATTAAAGAGGGTGCGAATCCCGAGTTCTTTGCGCACGGGGGCGGCATGCTTCATCGCGCTGTGGTGATTGGGCGCAAACATGAAGCCGATGCCGGTCTGATCAATACAACGTGCTACCTGTTCGGGTGACAAATCCAATTTGGCGCCCAGCGCCTCGATGGCGTCAGCACTCCCTGATTGGCTGGAAACCGAGCGCCCGCCGTGTTTGGCCACCCGCGCACCCGCAGCGGCGGTGACAAACATGACGGTGGTGGAAATATTGAAGGTGTGCGCCCCATCACCCCCGGTGCCGACGATGTCGAGCAGGTCTTGCGGATTCTGCACCGGTACCTTGGTTGCGAGCTCGCGCATGACTTCAGCGGCGCCGGTGATCTCACCGATCGTTTCCTTTTTGACGCGCAGTCCCACGAGAATGCCGGCGATCATGACCGGCGAAACCTCACCCGACATGATCTTGCGCATGAGGGAGACCATCTCCTCATGGAAGATCTCGCGGTGCTCGATCACCCGCTGCAGGGCTTCTTTAGGCGTAAATGCCGCTTGAGCCGTCATGCCTTGAACTCCTTGAGGAAGTTATCGAGCATCTGGTGACCTTGCTCGGTGAGGATGGACTCGGGGTGAAACTGCACGCCCTCGACCGGCAGGGTTTTGTGGCGCACGCCCATGATCTCGCCATCCTCGGTTTCGGCGGTTATCTCGAAACAGTCGGGCAGGCTCTCGCGTTCGATGGCCAGCGAGTGGTAACGGGTGCAGGTAATGGGGTTGGGCAGACCCTTGAAGACCCCCACTTTCTTGTGAAAGACCGGTGAAGTCTTACCATGCATGAGCTGCTTGGCGTGGATGATTTTGCCGCCAAAGGCTTCGCCAATGGCCTGGTGGCCCAAGCACACACCGAGGAGTGGGATTTTGCCGGCGTAGGCCTTTATAGCCTCCAGCGACACGCCAGCCTGCGCCGGGGCACACGGCCCCGGGGAGATGACCAGATATTCCGGTTCAAGGCGGCCAATCTCCTCCACGGTGATGGCATCGTTACGAATGACTTTTACCTCCTGGCCCAGTTCCCCAAAGTACTGAACCAGGTTGTAGGTGAAGCTGTCATAGTTGTCGATCATGAGCAACATGGAAAATCCTTGGACGCTCTCGGCGCCATTACTGCAAAGTCAGCATTCTCGCCCAGATTCAGAGACATAAAAAGATCAAAGTTCCTTGACTTCCTGAATTCTGACCCTATACTAAGAATTGTTGCGGTGCACAAATTCTGTTTTTGACCTGCACCACTCTGATTTCATGCTTTAAACAACCCCTGTATTAACCACCTGGAGAACCTCATGAACGCCAATCTGAACCTCGACCAAGCTTTTGCCGCTAACAAGGCCAATATCGACCTGCTGCTGTCGGTTGCCCAGACCGCCCTGTCGACCGCCGAAAGCCTGGCTGCCCTGAACCTGCACACGGTGCGTGAAGCCTTTGCCGACAACGCCAAGACCGCCAAGACCCTGCTCGGCGCCAAAACCCCGCAAGAAGCGGCTGCCCTGCAAGCCCAGCTGGCTCAACCGGCTGTTGAAAAGGCTGTGTCGTACTCGCGTAGCGTTTACGAAATCTCGACGGGCGCTGCCGAAGAGCTGAACAAGCTGTTCCAGAGCAAATTCAACGAAATGAACATGGCCGCCCAGGACTTCGCTAAGAAGAGCGCTCAGTCGGCCCCGTTCGGTGCTGACGTCGCCATGGCTGCTGTAAACCAGGCGGTTGCTGCCGCTAACTCGGCCTTCGACAACCTGAACAAGGCTGCCAAGCAAGCCGCCGAGTTTACCGAAGCCGGTGTGAACACTGTGACCAACGCGGCCGTGAAGGCTGCTGGCAAGGGTCGCAAGTAAGCTTTAGCCCTGTATCAAGCGCAACGGCCTGCAAATTGCAGGCCGTTGTTGTTTCTGGCACCCGTGTTTTAGACGGCGACGTTGATTCTGGGCACCAAGCCAGCCTCAGCCAGTTCAGCCGCCCGGATCACCGCCCGCGCCTTGTTCTGGGTTTCCTGCCATTCGGCATCCGGATTCGAGTCGGCGACGATCCCGGCTCCGGCCTGTACGTTAAGCATGCCGTCTTTGATGACTGCCGTACGGATGGCAATGGCCAGATCCATATCGCCACTGAAACCCAGGTAACCGACCGAACCGGCATAGACGCCGCGCTTGATAGGTTCGAGTTCGTCAATGATTTCCATGGCGCGCACCTTGGGCGCACCCGAAACGGTGCCTGCCGGGAAGGTGGCCTTGAGGACATCCAACGCACTCAGGTTGGGCTGCAGATCGCCTTCGACGTTGGAAACGATGTGCATCACGTGCGAATAGCGCTCGATGACCATGCGATCCGTGAGTTTGACGCTTCCGGTCTGAGCGACACGGCCCACATCGTTGCGGCCCAGATCCAGTAACTGGGTGTGCTCGGCACACTCTTTCTCATCGGCGAGCAGTTCGGCGGCCAGCGCAGCATCGGCCTCAGGGGTTGCGCCGCGGGGACGCGTGCCGGCGATCGGGCGCAGGGTAATCTTTTGCGGCTTACCTTCGGGCTCATTCTCCAACCGAACCAGAATTTCCGGGGATGAGCCCACGACATGGAAATCGCCCGCATCCACGTAAAACATATAGGGCGAAGGATTCAGGGTGCGCAGACTGCGATAGAGCGACAGCGGGTGCGCATGAAAGGGCTTTTGCATGCGCTGTGAGAGCACCACCTGCATGATGTCACCCTCGGTGATGTAATCCTTGGCTTTGAGCACCGCGGCTTTGAAGGCGTCTTCGCCAAACAGCGAGACGGGTTCCTGGGGCGGAGTGCTTGCCGGTGCGACTTCGGGGGCTACGGCCGGGGCATGCAGGCGCTGCTGCAGGCTTTCGAGCAGTTCGCAGGCGCTGGCAAAAGCATTGGGTAGTGCAGGGTCGGCGTAGTGCACGAGTGTTAGTTTGCCGGACAGGTTGTCGACAAGCGCCAGCGTTTCGACCAGCATGAGCAGGATATCGGGGGTGCCGATGGGATCTGGATGCGAAGCACGAGCTAGTCGAGGTTCAATATAGCGCACGGTGTCATAGCCGAAGACTCCGACCAAGCCGCCACAGAAACGTGGCAAACCGGGCTGGTTTGGCACCTTGAAGCTGGCCTGGTAGGCCGCAATATCGGCGAGCGGATCCGCCGATTCGCGCGTCTCGATGACCTGGCCGTCATGGATGCGCGTCATCTGATGGCCTCTCACGGTCAGGCGCGTATTGGCCGGTAGGCCGATAAAGGAATAACGTCCGAAGCGCTCGCCCCCCTGTACCGACTCAAAGAGGAAGGTATACGGTGCGTTGGCCAGTTTAAGGTAAAGCGAGAGCGGCGTTTCAAGGTCGGCCAGCGCTTCTAGCGTCACCGGAATGCGGTTATACCCTTGACCTGCGAGGCGCTGGAAGGCCACCTCGGCATCGGGCGCGGTTATCGAAATCGGGTGGTGCAAGTGCGTCGTCATGGTGCCGCTCGGTGTGCTTGAGGTGTCCAGTATGCCGGAGTTTTTGCCGGGAGACGTGTGGCCAGCTCAGCGAGGCTACCGACCATGAGATCGCACTGACTGGGGTCAATCGGGTAGCCCTCGGCGTAGCCATAGTTGACACCGGCCGTGTAGCAATCGGCGGCCCGCCCGGCCTGCATGTCGTTACCTGAATCGCCGACGTGGAGATTGTGGATAAGCGATACATCCATTTCCAGACAGGCGGCAATAATAGGATCCGGTGCCGGCTTTTTGTGCGGGGTGGAATCGCCACCGATCACGGCTTTGAAAAAAGGTGCAAGCCCAGTGGCCTGCAGCAGCGGCAGGGTGAATCGGACCGGTTTATTCGTTACTACGGCCATCGGAAAACCCTTGGCCTGGAGTTCAGTCAGACCCTCGCGAACACCCGGATACACCTTGGCATGCCTGCCGTTGATATGCGTGTAATGCTTCAGGTAGGCCGCTAGCGCTGTTTCAAACAATTCGCTATCGGGTTCCTTGCCGGTTGCATCATCAGTGATACAGCGGCGGACCAACTGGTTGGTGCCCCGCCCGACAAAACGGGCAATCTCGTCGACGCTGCGATCCGGTAACTGCAGCTCGGCCAGCATGGCATTACAGGCCTGGTGCAAATCAAGCACCGTATCGACCAGCGTACCGTCGAGGTCGATCGTCAGACTGCGGATGGATTGCAATAGATTGGCAGTGGATAACGACATCAGGCCACCCCGGCCAGTCCAGCCAGTTCGGCGCGCATGGCAGCAATGGTGGCAGCGTAATCCGGCGTATTGAATATGGCTGAACCGGCCACAAAGGTATCGGCACCGGCGCGTCCGACTTCAGCAATGTTATCGATCTTGATACCACCGTCCACTTCCAGGCGGATGATGCGCCCAGTCTGTGCGGTGTATGCATCAATCTTGGCGCGCACAGCGCGCAGCTTATCCAGGGTAGCAGGAATGAATGACTGCCCCCCGAAGCCGGGATTAACCGACATGAGCAGCACCAGGTCAAGCCGGTCCATCACCCAATCTAGCAGCTCGATGGGCGTGGCTGGATTAAGCGCCAGACCCGCCTTGCAGTCGAGGGAACGGATCAGGTTCAGCGAACGGTCCACGTGCGGCGAGGCTTCCGGGTGAAAGCTGATCCAGTCGGCCCCCGCCTTGGCAAAGGATTCGATAAGCCCGTCTACCGGCGTTACCATCAGATGTACGTCGATGGGCGCTTTGGTGTGCGGTCGAATCGCTTCACACACCAGCGGCCCCACCGTGAGGTTCGGCACATAGTGGTTGTCCATCACGTCAAAATGGATCCAGTCAGCACCCGCGGCGATCACATTGCGGACTTCTTCGCCCAGTCGGGCAAAGTCAGCCGAGAGAATGCTGGGGGCAAGGGTGAACATTGTATTTAGCCTTTCGTCGCCGCGGCGACCCGAGGCAAAATCTGATCGAGCGCCGTCTCAAGGTGCGTCACGACCCGGTCAATATGCAGGAGTTTCTCGAGACCGAAGAGACCGACACGGAAGGTACGGAAATCCGGCCCCTCGCCACACTGCAACGGCACCCCAGCGGCAGTTTGCAGCCCGACTTCAATGAACTTCTTGCCGCTCTGGATCTCGGGGTCATCGGTATAGGAGACCACCACGCCGGGCGCCTGAAATCCGGGCGCGGCCACACTGGGGAACCCACGTGATTCGAATAGTTGGCGCACCTTGCGACCAAGCGCTTCCTGCTGCTGGCGCAGGTAATCAAAGCCGTGCGAACGCGTCTCGAGCATGACGTTGCGCAACGTTCTCAGCGAATCGGTGGGCATGGTCGTATGGTAGATATGGCCGCCGTTCTCATAGGTTTCCATGATCTGGCGCCATTTTTTAAGGTCGCAGGAGAAGCTGCTGCTCTGCGTCTGTTCAAGGCGCTGCTGGGCTCGTTCGCTCAGACCAATCAGCGCACAACAGGGTGAACTGCTCCAGCCCTTCTGTGGGGCGCTGATCAGGACATCGACCAGATTGGCTTTCATGTCGACCCAGACCGCACCGGACGCAATGCAATCGAGCACGAAGAGGCCGTCGACAGCACGGACTGCCTCGCCCACGGCACGCAGGTAAGACTCCGGCAATATGATGCCGGCGGCGGTTTCTACGTGCGGTGCAAAGACGACGGCGGGCTTGTCACGAAGGATGGTGGCAACCACCTCGTCGATCGGTGCCGGCGCAAATGGCGCCTTGGGCTGATCTGATACCTGGCGTGCCTGCATGACAGTAACGTCGTTCGACAAACGACCCGCCTCAAAGATCTGCGTCCAGCGGTAGCTGAACCAGCCATTCCGCAGAATCAGGCATTTCTGGTCCTGCGCGAACTGCCGCGCCACAGCCTCCATGCCGTAGGTGCCACTACCCGGAATCACCACCGTGGCATCGGCCTGATAGACCTCTTTGATCACCGCCGAGATGTCGGTAATGACCTGCTTGAACTGATTCGACATGTGGTTGAGCGAACGGTCGGTATAAACCACCGAAAACTCGAGCAATCCTTCAGGGTCAACAGCGGGTAGCAATCCGGGCATGGTGTGCTCCTAGGTGTCAGCTTCGATAGTCGGCGTTGATTTTGACGTAGTCATACGAGAGGTCGCAGGTCCACACCGTGGCCTCGGCCAGGCCGCGTGCCAGATCGATGCGGATGGTAATTTCGGCATCCTGCATGATGGCCGCACCCTGCTCTTCAGTATAGGCAGCCGCACGGCCACCCTGCTCCGCCACCAGCGTTTCGCCCGACTGGCTAGCCAGCCAGACACGGATGGCATCGACATCAAGATCCGGGATGCCCGCGTAGCCAATGGCTGCAAGGATGCGGCCAAGGTTGGGATCTGAGGCAAAGAAGGCGGTTTTAACGAGGGGCGAGTGCGCAACGGCATAGGCCACGGCACGACATTCCTCACGGGTTTTACCGCCACTGACCGCAACGGTGATCAGTTTGGTCGCGCCCTCGCCATCACGCACAATGGCCTGGGCGAGCTCCTGCGCGACAGCACGCAGGGCCGCCACAAATTCTGCCCAGCCGGTGGTTTGGGTATCGGCAAAGGTTACCCCGGACCGGCCTGTGGCAATCGCCATAAAGGAATCATTGGTCGAGGTGTCGCCGTCCACGGTAATGGCGTTGAACGAATCATCGGCGATGGTTTTGAGGGTGTCGGCCAGGAGCTGTGGCGCAACACCCGCATCTGTGCCGATAAAGCCAAGCATGGTGGCCATATTGGGCTTGATCATGCCAGCACCTTTGGAGATGCCAGTGATCGTAATCGTTTGACCATTAATAATGATCTGCCGTGAGGCGGCCTTGGCCACCGTATCCGTGGTCATGATGGCGTGCGCTGCGGCGTGCCAGTGATCCGGTGCCAGATCGGCCACAGCCGCAGGCAAACCGCTAACCAGCTTATCGACAGGCAAAGGCTCGAGAATGACGCCCGTGGAAAACGGTAGGATCTGGCTGGAGTCCACCTTGAGCAGATTCGCCAGTTCCCGGCAGGTGGTGTTGGAAGCCGCTAGGCCCGCCTCGCCGGTCCCGGCGTTGGCGATGCCCGTGTTGATGACCAGCGCCCGAATATCCGCATTACCCTGTTGCGCCAGATGGGCACGGCAGACTTGCACCGGTGCGGCGCAGAAACGGTTCTGCGTGAAGACACCGGCCACACTGACGCCCGGCGCGATGGCGATCACCGTGAGATCGTTACGGTCTTTTTTGCGGATGCCCGCAGCAGCCACACCCAGCGAGATCCCCGCTACCGGGTGCAGCGCTTCGGGGGCCGGCGTGGCGTAATTAACCGGCATTAGAGCAGCCTTCCATGGCATTGCTTGAACTTCTCGCCGGAACCACAGGGGCACGGTGCATTGCGATTGATGGTTTCGGGGTCGTAGGGGTTCCCTGCCTGATCCACGAACTCGCCATGCTGGTAGCTCATGTTCGTGAGCGCCGCCTGCTCGGCCGCGGCCGCGGCGTCAATTTCTTCCTGTGTGGCAATGCGCACAGTCATCAGCGTGCGGGTTACCTCACGACGGACGGCACTGAGCATATTGTCGAAGAGCTCGAAGGCTTCGCGCTTGTATTCCTGTTTCGGATCCTTCTGGGCATAACCACGCAGGTGGATACCCTGACGGAGGTGGTCGAGCGCCGAAAGATGCTCACGCCAATGCGAATCCAGGCTGCGCAGCATGACATTGCGCTCGAAGCCACCAAAGGATTCATCACCGACCAGCGCCACCTTGGCGGCATAGACTTCATCAGCCGCAGCAATGAGACGCTGCAACAGGGTATCGTCATCTGGCGCATCCGCACTCTGGGCCATTTCGGCCAGCGGCACCCGGAGCTGGTACTCAGCCTCCAGCAGATGCTCCAGTGCCGGCAGATCCCACTGTTCGTCAATCGAACCTTCGGGCACATAGGTACGGAAGACTTCTTCCAAAAGGCCATGGCGCAGGGCTGTCATCGTGTCGCTGATTTCGGCTGTTTCCAGGAGCTCATTCCGCTGGGTGTAGATCACACGGCGCTGGTCATTGGCCACGTTGTCGTATTCGAGCAACTGTTTACGGATGTCAAAATTACGGCCTTCGACCTTGCGCTGCGCCGACTCCAGCGAGCGGGTAACGATGGCATGTTCGATGGCTTCTCCTTCGGGCATCTTGAGGCGATCCATGATCGACTTGATGCGGTCGCCAGCGAAGATACGCAGAAGCGGATCATCGAGCGAGAGGAAGAAACGCGAGCTGCCGGCGTCACCCTGGCGGCCAGCACGGCCGCGCAGCTGGTTATCGATCCGGCGGGATTCGTGACGCTCCGAGCCGATGATATGTAGACCACCCGCCGCGATCACGGCATCGTGCACCTGCTGCCACTCAGCACGCAGCTTGGCGATTTTTTCTTCTTTGGCTGCATCCGAAAGCTTTTCATCCGCACGGATGGCATCGACCTGTTTGCCAATGTTGCCACCGAGCACAATATCGGTACCACGACCGGCCATGTTGGTGGCAATGGTGATCACACCCGGCTTACCAGCCTGCGCCACGATCTCGGCCTCGCGCTCGTGCTGCTTGGCGTTGAGCACCTGGTGTTCAAGCTTCTCGCGCTTGAGCAGATCAGAGAGCAGCTCGGAGTTTTCGATCGAGGTGGTCCCCACCAGGATCGGACGTCCGGCGGCATGTTGGGCGCGAATATCAGCAACGATGGCCTTGTACTTTTCCTGATCGGTACGGTAGATCTGATCCTGCTGATCCTTGCGCACGGCCGGGCGGTGAGTCGGAATGACGACCGTTTCCAGACTGTAAATCTGCTGGAATTCGTAGGCTTCGGTATCCGCCGTTCCGGTCATGCCAGCCAGTTTGCCGTACATGCGGAAGTAGTTCTGGAAGGTAATCGAGGCCAGCGTCTGGTTCTCGTGCTGAATTGAGACGTTTTCCTTGGCTTCCACGGCCTGATGCAGACCATCGGACCAGCGGCGACCACTCATGAGACGGCCGGTGAATTCATCGACGATAACCACTTCACCATCCTGCACCACATAGTGCTGATCGCGGTGGAACAGGTTGTGCGCCCGCAGGGCCGTCGTGAGGTGATGCATCAGCAAGATATTGCCGGCCTCATAGAGGCTGTGGCCCTCGGCCAGCAGACCGGCTTGCACCAGCATCTTCTCGGCACTCTCATGCCCTTCTTCGGTAATCAGAATCTGATTGGCCTTTTCATCGACCCAGAAATCGCCCGGGCCGTTTTCTTCAGCGCAGCGGACGAGTTGCGGCGCCAGCGCATTCATGCGGATATAGAGCTCGGTAAAGTCTTCGGCCTGGCCAGAAATGATGAGCGGTGTCCGAGCCTCATCGATGAGGATCGAATCGACCTCATCGACAATGGCGTAATGCAGCTTGCGCTGAACCCGCTGCTCGACGTCGTAGACCATGTTGTCGCGCAGGTAGTCAAAACCGAATTCGTTGTTGGTGCCGTAGGTAATATCGCAGGCGTAGGCGGCGCGCTTATCTTCCGAGGTCATCTCGGCGAGATTGACACCGACCTCCAGCCCCAGCCAGCTGTGAAGCTGGCCCATCCACTCGGCATCGCGGCGGGCAAGATAATCGTTAACGGTCACGATGTGCACGCCCTGCCCGGCCAGCGCGTTCAGGTAGGCCGGCAGGGTCGAAACCAGCGTTTTGCCCTCACCGGTACGCATTTCGGCGATCTTGCCGGCGTGCAGCACCATCCCGCCGACCAGTTGTACGTCAAAGTGGCGCATGCCGAGCACGCGCTTACTGGCCTCGCGCACCACGGCAAAGGCCTCGGGCAGCAGGGCGTCGAGGGTTTCACCGCCGGCCAGACGGGTACGGAATTCGGCGGTCTTGGCCTGTAGTGCCGCGTCGTCCAGAGCCTCCATCGCAGGCTCGAGCGCATTGATGCGTTCCACCTGCTTGCGATAGGTTTTGAGCAGCCGATCATTGCGGCTTCCGAACAGGGTTTTGAGTAGGCCAGAAATCATGTGGTTATTCCAATAAAAAGCCTTGGAATTCTAGCATGTTGAGCCAGCTATTTACGCCGCGCCCAGAGGGGTGCAGCACATGGTGAGAGCCCGGCTCTCATCGGCTACGAAAAGCGCCGCAAATCGAGCCAAACTCTCACCATGTGCTGCTCGCAAACGATTTAGGCTATTTAACGGACAACCTAAAACTTTTCCAAGGCATGCCGTGATTCAAAGGTTAGCCCGATTTGCGGCGCTTTTCGTAGCCGATGAGGGCGCCTTTGATCACGGCATTGCCCGGCCTTTGGCGAGAAGCAACCTTGCTGCAAGCCTGTTGCTCAGTTAGGCTATACCTATGTACCGCGCAAAACACCGTTCCACGACCCTCCGTGCCCTTTCCGACGTCCTGGAATATGGTGGCGCTGCGCGTGGCCAGCCCCAGGAAACCGCGGTTCTGGGGGGGATGATGCAGCACGCCCACACCCTTCAGCGGCTACAGGATGCGCTGATCTCATTGCTGCCTCCCAATATGGTGCAGAGCTGCCGGGTTGCCAACCTGACGGCCGACACGGTAACCATACTGGCCAACCACCCCAGCCTGGGTGCGCGCTTAAGGCAGCTCGGCCCGAGCCTGATTGCGGCATGGCATACGGCCGGATTTGCCTGTAGTGCGCTGGATGTGCGGATTCGACCGGGCTTGCCATCAGACAGGGCTCGGGAAGCATTCACACGGGAACCGCTCTCCCAAGCCGCGGCCGACAGCCTGAGCGAGCTGGAATCAACGATTCACGATGAGGGGCTGAAGTCGGCTCTGGCGCGTCTGCGCCAATCCGCCCGCTAGGGTCTCGGCAAAGAGAGAATCACGCCGTCAGGGCGTAAGCCTGCTGCATCCAACGGGTAATGCCCACGGGCGCTTCGGCAGGCGGCACAAAAGAGACGAGCTCGTACGACTCGGCATCGGCCAGTACAGCACGCGCCAGCTTGTTATTCAGGTCGTGGCCGGATTTGTGCGCGGTGAACTCGCCAATGATCGGGTGGCCGATCAGATACAGATCGCCAATGGCATCCAGTACTTTGTGCTTCACGAACTCATCGCCGTAGCGGAGGCCGTCGGCGTTGAGGATGCGGTACTCATCAAGCACCACGGCATTTTCCAGGCCACCGCCCAGGGCAAGGCCGTTCTCACGCAGGAACTCGACTTCCTGGGTAAAGCCGAAAGTACGGGCCCGCGCGATGTCGCGCGTATAGCCCTGCTCGGCAAAATCAAAACTCACCTGCTGGCCCGTGCGGTCAATCGCCGGATGATTAAAGACAATCGAGAAATTCAGCTTGAAACCCGCGTAGGGCTCCAGGCGGGCGATCTTGTCGCCCTCTTTAATTTCGACCGGCTTTTTAATGCGCAGGAAACGCTTGGGCACATTCTGCTCGGCGATGCCGGCCGACTGGATGAGAAATACAAAGGGCGATGAGGAGCCATCGAGAATGGGCACTTCGGCCGCATCCAGATCCAGCCACACATTATCAATGCCCAGGCCGCATAAGGCGGACATGAGATGCTCAACCGTACCAACGCGGACACCGTCCACGTCCAGACAGGAGCACATGCGGGTATCGCCCACGAGGAGCGCACTCGCCTTGATTTCAACCGGGGTTTCTAGATCCACCCGGCGAAACACGATGCCCGTGTCCGGCGCCGCTGGCCGTAACGTGAGCGTGACTTTACGACCCGAGTGCAGACCCACGCCACTGGCGCGGATGACAGACTTGACGGTGCGTTGACTCAACATTTGGGACATGGCGCATAAACCTGATGAATTCTTGAGAGGGACGACGCCCCCGCCTGTGCGATTCTAGCACAGACGCGGGGCGCTCCCGACGGAGGCACAACCAATTACTGCTTATCCTTCAATCGCTTAGCTTTCCCACTTTCCCGATTCCGGTGGCGCCTGCGCAGGGCGTCCACCGGATGGAGACAGCGGTTAGTGCAACGACAACTGACGATCCTTAGTCCGCCTGCTTGCGCAGGAAGGCCGGGATATCGTAATGATCCACCCCTTGCGAGACAAAGGCTTCGACCTTCAGATTGCTGGCTGCCGGAGCTGCCACGGCAGCACCCTGGCGCGCCGAACGCATGCCTGGTGGCAGGTCGTACTGGCTGAAGTCACCGAAGGGGCTCGCGTCACCGGTACCGGTTGCACGCAGCGGTTCAATCACGGTCAAGGTTTCGCGGGTAGTCTTCGTACCGCGTGCACGCTGATCTTCCAGACCTGTCGCGACAACGGTGACACGCATCTGATCGCCCATGCTCTCATCGAACACGGCGCCGAAAATGATTTCGGCTTCATCCGACACGTGGTCACCAATCGTGGCCATGACTTCGTTAACTTCGCGCATCTTGAGCGACTTCGAGGCAGTGATGTTGACCAGCACGCCCTTGGCGCCCGACAACTCAACCCCTTCCAGCAGCGGGCAGGCCACCGCCTGTTCAGCCGCGAGGCGGGCACGATCCATACCTTCGGCAGCCGCGGAACCCATCATGGCGCGACCCATGGCACCCATGACAGTGCGCACGTCTTCGAAGTCGACGTTGACCAGCCCCTTGAGGGTGATGATCTCTGCGATACCGCCCACGGCATTACGCAGCACATCATCAGCGGCCTTGAAGCAGGCTTCCATTTCGGCATCGTCACCGAGCACGTCCATCAGACGGTCATTAAGAATCACGATCAGTGAATCGACATGCTCTTCCAGCTCAGCGATGCCGGCTTCAGCCGCCTTCATGCGCTTCCCTTCGAAACCGAAAGGCTTGGTCACGACGGCAACGCTCAGAATGCCGAGCTCCCGAGCCACTTCCGCGACGATCGGTGCGGCGCCAGTGCCTGTACCACCACCCATGCCGGCGGTAATAAACACCATATGCGCGCCCTGCAGCGTCTGCTTGATCTGCTCGCGATGCTCTTCGGCAGCCAGACGGCCGGCTGCCGGTTTGGCGCCCGCACCCAGACCTGAGCCGCCGAGCTGCATGCGGTGACCGGCCAGGCTGTTATTGAGTGCCTGCGCATCCGTATTTGCGGCAATGAACTCCACGCCATGGACGTTTTCACGAATCATGTGGTCGATGGCGTTACCACCCGCACCACCCACACCGATCACCTTGATGATCGTGCCGTTGTCTTCTTTCTCGATAATTTCAAACATAACTGCCTCCGTTTAGTAACTGATTGAACTGCGTTGTTGCTGCTTTGACTGCTTGCTTTGCTGCGACATCACGTTTCCGTACTGCGCATACGGAAACGGGAATTCGGGGGTTAAAAATTTTTCTCGAACCAGGCGCGCATGCTGCCGAAGACGTCTTTGACGCCGCCACCCTGCTTCTCACGCACCTGCTGGCCACGCTTGCGCTGGTTGTAGGCTTCGAGGATGAGCCCAAAGGCCGTGGCGTAGCGCGGCGACTTGATGACATCCATGAGTGGGCCGCTGTACTTGGGCTCGCCTAAGCGCACCGGCATGTGGAAGATTTCTTCGCCGAGTTCAATCATGCCGGGCATCGAGGCCGAACCACCGGTCAGAACAATGCCTGACGACAGCACGTTCTCGTAACCCGAACGACGCAGTTCGGCCTGCACGATCTCGAATAGCTCTTCGACACGTGGCTGGATCACGTCGGCCAGCGCACGACGCGACAGCTTGCGGCTGGGACGATCATCCACCCCCGCCACTTCAATGACTTCTTCGGGGTTGGCCAGGTCAGCCAGCGCACAGCCTGAGCGACGCTTGATGTCTTCGGCATCGCGGGTCGGGGTACGCAGTGCCATGGCGATGTCATTCGTGACCTGATTACCGGCGATGGGGATCACGGCGGTATGGCGAATTGCCCCCTGTGCCCACACCGCAATGTCAGTCGTACCGCCACCGATGTCGATGAGGCAGACACCCAGGTCCTTTTCATCCTCAGACAATACGGCATAGCTTGAGGCCAGTGGCTGAAGAATCAGGTCGTTCACATCCAGGCCGCAGCGGCGGACGCACTTGACGATATTCTGGGCTGCCGAGATGGCACCAGTGACGATGTGCACCTTGACTTCGAGGCGCATGCCGCTCATGCCGATCGGCTCGCGGATACCATCCTGGCCGTCGATCACGAATTCCTGGGTGAGGATATGCAGGATTTCCTGTTCAGCGGGAATCGGCATGGCGCGTGCCGTTTCGATCACTCGGTCCACATCACCCGGTGTAACTTCCTTATCCTTGATGGCGACCATGCCGTTGGAGTTAAAGCTGCGGATGTGGCTGCCCGCGATACCGGTGTAAACATCCTTCACCTTGCAGTCGGCCATCAACTCGACTTCCTGAATGACCTTGGAGATCGTCTGCACGGTTTCTTCGATGTTAACGACAACGCCCCGCGAGAGGCCGCGCGCTTCCTGCGCACCCACCCCCAGCACGTTGAGGCGCCCATCCTGGGCCACCTCGGCAACTACGGCGACAATCTTGGATGTACCGATGTCGAGGCCGACAATCAGTTCTTTGGTCTCTCTGCTCATGACTTACCTTTACGGTCGGAGGGGGTGGAAAGATTGGAAGACGAAACACTGGCGGGGTAGCGCACAGCAACGCCCGCGGGATAACGCAGGTCAACGACCGCAGGAGGTGCCGGTCGGTTGACCACCAGTTGCGGATAGATTTCGACGAAGGTTGCAACCAGCTCATCAGCACTGTTCAAGGTTCGTTCGCGACCCAGTTCGACCCGGGTGCCGTTATCAAGACGCATACTCCATGAGAGGCGCGAGCTCTGCGCGAGCTGACGAATGCTGAGTCCCGTCGATTGCAGCAGTGCGTTATAACGAGTAAAACGTGCCATCAGATCATTACCGGTATCGAGCGGACCATGCAGCACCGGTAACGCACTGGCGCCTTCGGGCAGCGTGTTGTCGGCAACCTCGAATGGTTCGCCCTCGCGATTGAGCCAGACCGAAAAGCCGCGCTCGCCTTCGTTGCCCCAACGCGCCACCGGCACCTGCTCATCGATCTCCAGCGCCAGCACACCCAGACCCTGACGACGGACATCGGCCCGGTATACCCAGGGCTGTCGCTCGGCGCCCTGGCGGATCGCTTTGAGATCGACGGTAAAGAAGTTACCGCCGATCGCCGGTGCAATGCCGGCACGCACATCATCAAGTTGCACCCGCGCCAGTGGCTTGGTCAGAATCACCTCACGCACCGGCACCAACGGCAGGCGGATGATCATCAGCACGGCCGTCGCCACAATAAGCAGCAGTCCCAGCGCCCACAGCAGGCTGGCCACACGGTTCATGAGATCAGGGCGGTTCCAGATCATGGCCTTAGTTCCCGTCCTTTGCAGAATCCAGTGCAGCCATGGCAGCGACAGTCAGTACCAGGTGGTCGTAATCGACACCCGCTGCACGTGCTGCCATTGGCACCAGCGAGTGATCAGTCATCCCGGGGGCGGTATTCGCTTCAAGCACATAGGGTGCGCCGGCCGCATCAAGCAGGAAGTCGATACGACCCCAGCCACGACAACCCAGAGTCTCGAAGGCTTCAACGGCCAGATCCTGCATCTGCATCACCTGGCTGTCGGGCAAACCACAGGGCACGTTGTACTGGGTATCGTCACGGTTATATTTGGCTTCATAATCGTAAAACTCGGTGGCCGGCACAATGCGGACGGGCGGCAATGCCTGCAAGCCTGATGGTGTCTGCCAGACCGCCACGGTGAATTCGCCGCCCAGCAGTGCGGTTTCGGCAATCACGGCAGCATCATGTTGTGCGGCATCCTGCCAGGCAGGCAGCAGATCGGCCGGGGTTTTGACCTTGGTCACGCCCACACTTGAGCCCTCGTGCACCGGTTTCACGAACAGAGGTAGACCCAACGCATCAATGACAGCCTGCGCATCCGTATCCCCATCAATTAGTTGATACGCTGGTGTCGGCAACCCTGCCGCCTGCCACACCAGTTTGGAACGCCACTTGTCCATGGCCAGTGCCGATGCCAGGACGCCGCTCCCCGTATAGGGCAGACCGATCATTTCAAGAAAGCCCTGCAGCGTGCCGTTCTCGCCGATCCCACCGTGAAGCGCGATAAAAGCCCGGTCAAATCCGGCATGTTCGATGGCCGTTAGCGGCGTCTCTGCCGGATCGAACGCGTGGACATCCACGCCCTGACGTTGCAGTGCGGCCAACACCCGGCTGCCGCTATTGAGTGAGACTTCGCGTTCGGCGGAGGAACCGCCGAAAAGAACGACCACTTTACCGAGCGCCTTGGGATCCATCACACACGTCATGATGCATTTCCTGATTGAGAAGTTGCTTGAGCTGCATCGCCTACGATGCGTACTTCGCGAATAAGTTGCACGCCTGTCGCGGCCGCAACGCGGGCTTGCACGGTCGAGATCAGCGTTTCGATGTCGGTGGCAGTTGCCGCGCCCTCCGCATTGACGATGAAGTTGGCGTGCACCATGCTGACCTCGGCACCACCAATGCGTAATCCTTTAAGGCCTGTAGATTCGATCAGACGGGCTGCATAATCCCCCGGTGGATTGCGGAACACCGAACCCGCATTGGGCCAACGCAATGGCTGGCTGGCCACGCGTTTTTCCAGCAACAAGCGGATCGTGCCGCGCGCGGTTGCTTTGTCCTGAGTAGGAAAGCGGAACCAGGCGGCAGCAAAGACTTCATCTCGCTGGGCTGCATTTCTGGCTTGCACATGGCGGTAACCAATCTCAAAATCCGCAGGGACCCGAACATGCCGATGACCATGCCGATCGATCGTACAAACCTGCACAACAAAGGGCCAGGTCTCCGCGCCGTAACAGCCGGCGTTCATTGCAAGTGCACCGCCGACTGTGCCAGGTATGCCCGCCATGAAAGCAGCATCGCACCCCAGGTTCGCTGCAAAGCGCGCCACCTTCGGGCTGGCTACGCCCGCCTCGGCATAAATCACTTCGCCCGAGCCTGGCAGTGGCTCAGCCCGCAACTCATTCAGTGCGGCATGCATAAACAGTACGGTGCCATTAAAGCCACCATCCCGAACCAGCAGATTACTGCCCAGACCCACCAGTAGCACAGGCTCATCAGCCGGCAGCTGGGACAGCATGGCTGCGAGATCCTCGAGATCCGCTGGCGTGTAAGCACGACGCGCTACACCCCCTGCTCGCCAAGACACATGGCGCGCCATGGGCACATGCTCAGCCCACTGGCCCCGCAGGGCGACTTGGGGATTCACCGAGGCGAAGTGACGAGGCTCGTTCATCATCATTGCTCTGCCACCGCACCCACGGTTTCAAACAGTTTTGCCGCCGTGCCACCAATTGAACCCGCGCCCATTGTCAGCAACACGTCGCCATCCTGCAGCGTCTCGAGCAATGCCGCAGGAAGATCAGCGACAGACTCGACAAACTGTGGCTCGATTTTTCCGGTAACGCGGACACCTCGAATCAGCGAACGGCCGTCGGCCGCCACAATCGGCGACTCACCAGCGGCATAGACCTCCGTCAAAAGAAGCGCATCCACGGTGCCGAGCACCCGGACAAAGTCTTCAAAACAATCGCGCGTGCGCGAATAGCGATGCGGCTGGAAGGCCAGCACCAAACGACGGCCCGGGAAGGCGCCACGTGCAGCCGCAATCGTGGCGGTCATTTCAACCGGATGGTGGCCGTAATCATCAATGACCGTGACCGCCCCACCCTTGGTTAAAGGCAAATCGCCGTAACGCTGGAAGCGACGCCCCACACCACGGAACTCGCTCAACGCTTTCACAATGGCCTCATCCGCCACGCCCACTTCGGTCGCAACCGCAATCGCCGCCAGGGCATTCTGCACATAGTGCAACCCCGGCAGATTCAACGTGATCGGTAGGCGGGACGTGGTGCCATTCACACGCACCGCCGTGAAATGCATCCGCCCGTTATCTGCCCGCACTTTCTCGGCACGGATGTTAGCGTTCTCATTCAGCCCATAACGCACGATCTGCTTGGTGACCTGCGCCATGATCTCGTTCACAGTCGGATCATCGGTGCACAGGACCGCCACACCGTAGAACGGCAAGCGCTCCAGAAAATCGACAAAAGCCTGTTTCAGTTTGCCGAAATCATGGCCGTAAGTTTCCATGTGGTCGGCGTCGATATTCGTGACGACTGATATCACCGGTGACAGGCGCAGGAAGGAGGCATCCGATTCGTCCGCCTCCGCCACCAGAAAATCGCCCTTCCCTAACCGTGCATTGGCGCCCGCAGCGTTTAGACGGCCACCGATCACAAACGTTGGATCCAGACCGCCTTCACCCAGTATCGACGCAATCAGGCTTGTGGTGGTGGTCTTACCATGGGTACCAGCGACTGCGATCCCCTGCTTCAGTCGCATGAGCTCGGCCAGCATCTGTGCACGCGGCACGATCGGAATCCGCGCTTCCCGAGCGGCGATGACCTCCGGGTTATCCTCTTTCACGGCCGTTGAAACGACGATTGCATCAGCGCCAGCGATATGCGAAGCCTCATGCCCGAGCAGAATTCGTGCGCCCAACGCTTGCAAGCGCTGGGTCGTTGCACCGACCTGCAAATCCGAGCCACTGACGGTATAGCCCAGATTAAGCAGAACCTCGGCAATGCCGCTCATGCCCGAGCCGCCGATGCCAATAAAATGCAGGTGATGAATCTTGTGCTTCATGCGGCAAGCTCCTTACAGATATCGGCTACCCGGGTTGCTGCCTCGGCGCGTGCCAGTGCACGCGCTGCGATCGCCTGTGCTCGTAATTCATTTCTTGACTGCCGCAAGAGCGTGGCAAGGGTTTCAGTGGTGAGCACAGCCTGCACCACACACTGCCCGGCAGCCTGACCCTCATGCCCACGCGCCAGAAATTCGGCATTGATCCGCTGATGGTCATCGACCGCATGCGGGAAGGGCACCATGACGCTGGCCACACCCGCTGCCGCAAGCTCGGCTACCGTTAGCGCACCCGAGCGACAGACCACCAGGTCGGCCCAGGCCAGCGCATCAGCCATGTCATCAATAAAGGCTTGCACGTCCGCAGCCACGTTTGCGCGAGCGTAGGCCTCCTGGACCGTGGCCACATCCTTGGGACCGGTCTGATGCCGGATGCTAGGGCGTTGCGAAGCATCCAGCGCTGCCATAGCCAGCGGCACGGCCTGATTGAGCGCCTGAGCACCCAGACTCCCCCCCACGACCAAGACATGTAAGGGCTCGTTTTCTGTACGCGCGGCATAGCGTTGCGCCGGCTCCGGGAGCGCGGCAATCTCGGCCCGCACCGGGTTACCCACCCACTCCTCTTGCGGCAAGGTGTTCGGGAATCCCGTCAGCACGCGGGTGGCAATGTGGCTCAGTACTTTGTTGGCGAGACCCGCCACCGCATTCTGTTCGTGAACAACCAGTGGCACTCCGGCCAGACGTGCCATCATGCCGCCGGGGAAGGTAATGTAGCCGCCCATGCCGAGCACCACATCAGGCCTCACGGTCTTGATCACCCGGCGCGCAGCCAGACAGGCGCGCAACAGATTCACGGGGAGCATGAGTTTACGCACTAGGCCTTTGCCACGCAGTGCACCGAATTCGACCCAGGCGCACTCGTAGCCGCGCGCCGGCACCAGTTTGGCTTCCATGCCATTCGGGTTGCCAAGCCACACCACACGCCAACCCTGTTCACGCAAGACATCGGCCACGGCCAGCGCCGGAAAAATATGGCCACCGGTACCCCCCGCCATGATGAGGATCGTTTTATGAGCATTCATGGCCGACGCCCCCGCATCAGCTGACGATTCTCCCAATCAATGCGGAGCAGAACAGCGATCGCCACACAGTTGACCAGGATGCCTGAACCACCAAAGCTCATCATCGGCAGGGTGAGACCCTTGGTCGGGAGCAGACCCATGTTCACGCCCATGTTGATAAAGCCTTGCACGCCGATCCAGATGGCAATACCCTGTGCTACCAGCGCGGCATAGCAGCGATCAAGTTTGACGCACTGCTTGCTAACCATAATGATCCGCTGGATCAGCAAACCAAACAGGGCGATCACGACCACCACCCCGACAAAACCGAGCTCTTCGGCGATGACGGCCAGCAGGAAGTCGGTATGAGCTTCGGGTAGGTAGAACAGTTTTTCGACGCTGCCACCAAGACCCACCCCGAAGAACTCACCCCGGCCAAAGGCGATCAGGGAGTGCGAGAGCTGGTAACCCCGCCCCAGCGCATCCGCCCAGGGATCCATGAAGCCGAAGATCCGGTCACGGCGATAGGGCGAGACAATGATCAGAATGGCGAAGGCAATCAGCAACAAGAGAATCAGGATCACAAAGGGTTTGATCTTCATGCCCCCGAGGAACAGGATGCCGAAGGCGATCGAGATGATGACCACAAAGGCACCGAAGTCCGGCTCTTTAAGCAACAGCGATCCGACCAGCACCATGGCCACGAACATCGGGAAAAACGCCTTCTTCAGGCTGTGCATCACGTTCATCTTGCGCACGGTGAAATCAGCGGCATAGAGGACGACGAAAAGTTTCATCAACTCCGAGGGCTGCAGATTCACCACAAACAGGGGCAACCAGCGTCGCGCACCGTTGACATCACGCCCCAGCCCCGGAATGAGCACCAGGGCCAGCAACACAATGCCTCCCAGGAAGAGATAGGGCGACCAGCGCTGCAGTGTTTGTGTCGGCACCTGAAATGCCAGCCCTGCCGCTGCCAGTCCGATCATCAGGAAGATGGCATGACGGATCAGGAAGTAGTTCGGATTGCGGCCAAACATGCGGCTTCCTTCGGCAAAAGCGATGGAGGCCGAATAGACCATGATGAGGCCAATCAGTAACAGTGCCAGCGCACTCCAGACCAGCAGCGGATCGACTTCCGACTGCTCTTCTGGCGAGTTGATAATGCGCATCAGACGGTTCATGCGGCCTCCCCGTCTTTCATGGGCCCGCAACGATTGAGCGCATAAACCGTATCAATAAAGACCTGTGCACGTTCCGCATAGTTGCTGAACATATCGAGGCTGGCACAGGCCGGAGAGAGCAACACCGTGTCACCCGGCTGCGCCTGATCAGCGAGCCAACGCGTGGCCGATGGCAAATCGGCGAAACGTTCTACGGGCAGCGAGGTTGGCAGAACCGATGAAATCGCATCCGCATCAGCGCCAATCAGCGCCACCGCCCGACCCGCACGTTCCACTGCCCCACCCAACGGGCTAAAGTCTTGCCCCTTGCCTTCGCCACCAAGTAGTAACGCCAGCTTCTTCTGGGGTTGTGCCGGATCGTAAAGCCCCTCGATGGCTGCCAGCGTAGCGCCCACATTGGTAGCCTTGGAGTCATCCACATAACGCACGCCGTCTTGCGTCGCAATCAACGTTACGCGATGCGGCAGGCCACGGAAGCTTCGAATGCCGTGCATAAGGTCTGCGAGGGGTTTATCGGCCGGCAGGGCGTGTGCGGCAAGCGCCAGTGCGGCTTGGACATTGAGCGCATTATGGCGACCCAGCAAGGGAAGATCTGCCATCGGGATGAGCCGTTCTACCCCACGGACAATAACGCCATCCACCAGACCCAAGTCATCAGCATTGGCGGGTGCATCTTCACCGATGCTTGTGGCCGACGCCTGATCCAGTCCATAAGCATCTGCCCACAGATCGGCTCGATTCCAGACGGGCTGCGTACAATGCTCGTAAATACGCCCCTTGGCTGCCGCATAACCGGCCATGGTGACGTGACGATCCAGATGATCTTCACTCAGATTGAGGATAATTGCCGCATCACTGCGCATACATTGCGTGGCCTCGAGCTGAAAGCTCGAAAGCTCCAGGACCCAGACAGCAGGCCATTGGCCGGATAGCTGACGCGCCATCCACGCATCAAGCAGCGAAGGCGAAATGTTGCCACAAGCCACTGCATCGACCCCAGCCGTATTAAGTAGGTGGGTGGTCAATGCCGTGGTGGTCGTTTTACCGTTTGCACCGGTTATGGCGAGCACTTTGCTGGCTGGGCAGGACGCAGCCCGGGCGACCTGGAAGCAATCAACTTCCGACCACACCGGAATCTCACGGGCCTGAGCCGCCAGAATCAGCGGGGCATCAAAAGGCACGCCAGGTGATACTGCGAGTAGATCAATTCCTGCCAGCGCGATATCAACCACGGCGCCCTCTAAAGGCTTGCCACGACTGCGCCATTCGGCACCCGGTACGGCGCTTGCCAACAACTCGAGCCCCGGCGGTTGTGAGCGTGTATCAACGACTGCGATCTCCGCCCGCTGCTGATGCAGCCAGCGGGCCATCGCCAGCCCGGACTCACCCAGGCCGACCACTAGCACCCGGCGACCTTTCAGATCGTCGGGGGTCGTGTGCGAGGAGATCAGCGGTTTCGTCACGATATCGGTTTCGGATTAACGAAGCTTGAGGGTAGAGAGGCCGAGCAGCACCAGCACAATAGTGATGATCCAGAATCGGACGACGACCTGGGTTTCCTTCCAGCCCGCCAGTTCGTAGTGATGGTGCAAAGGCGCCATGCGGAAGATGCGCTTGCCTTTAGTGGCTTTGAAGTAACTCACCTGCATCATGACCGAGACGGTTTCAGCCACGAAGACCCCGCCCATGATGAAGAGCACGATTTCCTGGCGCACGATGACTGCGGTGGTTCCTAGTGCCGCGCCAATGGCCAGGGCGCCCACGTCACCCATGAATACTTCGGCGGGATAGGCGTTGAACCAGAGAAAGCCCAGCCCGGCACCGACCAGCGCACCCAGCAGCACACAGATTTCGCCAGCACCCGGCATATAAGGCATGAATAGGTACTTGGCATAAACGGCATTACCGGCCACATAAGCGAAGACCGTGAGGGCCGCCGCGACCATGCACGCCGGCATGATCGCCAAGCCATCCAGACCATCGGTCAGATTGACGGCATTCGAGGTGCCGACAATCACCAGATAGGTGAGCACAATAAAGCCCACCAAACCCAACGGAATCGCCACATCCTTGAAGAAGGGCAGAATCAGCTGGAACTGCATCGGCGTATTGGCGGTGAACGCCAGAAATCCGGCTGCCGCCAGGCCGATGACGGATTGCCAGAAGAACTTCCAGCGGCTGGCAAGACCCTTCGGATCCCGGTAGACCACCTTGCGCCAGTCGTCGTACCAGCCAACAGCGCCCGTCCCCAGGGTCACCAGTAACACAACCCAGACGTAGCGGTTGCCCAGATCACCCCAGAGCAGCGTGGACAGACCCGTCGCAATCAGGATCAGCACACCGCCCATGGTCGGCGTCCCCGACTTGGCCAGATGAGTTTGCGGGCCGTCGGTACGTACCGCCTGACCAATCTTCTTGGCAGCGAGCCAGCGGATCACCATCGGGCCGGCGGCCCAGCTAATGATCAGCGCTGTCAGCGCCGCCAGCACGGTGCGCAGTGTCAGGTAGTTAAAAACGTTGAATGCCCGCACATCCTGCGCCAGCCATTCCGAGAGCCAAAGTAGCATCCTGATCTACCCCTGTGAATGTTCGGATTGTTCGATGAGGGCATGCACCACGTTTTCCATCCGTGCAGAACGTGATCCCTTGACCAGAACCCGGCTGCGCGCCGATAGATCGGGGCTTAGCGCCGCAATGAGAGCCTCCTGGGAGGGGAAGTGGTACGCCCGATCCGGGAAGTGGCTGCCAAAGGCAGCCATTGCCGAAACCGACAGCGGGCCGACCGCATAGAGGGCACCCACGCCACGCTCAGCGGCATAACGGCCCACTTCGGCGTGCAACGCGGTCGCCGCTTCACCGACCTCGCCCATGTCACCGATCACAAGAACCGTATCCTTATCCGCAGCGTTGGTCGTCAGCACGTTAATCGCTGCGCGCATCGAGTCCGGATTGGCGTTGTAGGTGTCATCAATGATGCTGGCACCGCTGATTCCGCGTTTGGATTGAAGACGTCCCGCTACCCCGCCGAATCCCGGTAATGCCTGCATCATCTGAGGCAATGTCAGACCGGCGGCATAGCCCGCGGCAAGGGCCTGCGTAGCGTTACTGGCGTTATGCAGACCCGACAGTGGTAGCAGCACCTCAAGTACACCCTCGGGTGTCTGGATGCGCAATTCCTGTCCATTGGTCACCGTGCGCGATTCGGTCACAAAAGCCGGCGACAAGGAATCAGCGGTGTCTGATGCGCCGACAACGTGCGTACCCAATAGCCGACGGCCGGCCTGAATGCGTTTGATCCAGGACAAGGCATGCGGGTCATCCAGATTAACGATTGCGGCACCCCCCTCGGGCAGCGCGTCAAAAAGACTGCCTTTCTCGGCGGCCACGCCGGCCAGATCGCCCATGCCCTCGAGATGCGCTCGCTGGGCATTGGTCACAATTGCAATGGTGGGCTGGGCCATTCGCGCCAACACAGCGATCTCGCCCGGATGGCTCATCCCCAGCTCGATCACGGCATAGCGGTGTTGCGGCCCGAGCCGCAGCAGCGTTAATGGCAGGCCAACCTCATTATTGAAGTTACCCAGGGTGCTGAGCACAGCCAGATCACCGGCCGCCATGCGGCATAGATGCGTAACCAGTTCTTTGGTCGTGGTTTTGCCATTGGACCCGGTAATGGCAATCACCGGCAGATCGTAGCGGGCACGCCAGGCCTGCCCCAGGGTACCCAGTGCATGGCGGGTATCGTCACACACAATCAGCGGCCAGCCTTCAAGTGCGGGCGAGCTGAGCACTGGATGACCCGCTTCGACAATGGCACCTACTGCGCCGGCTTCACGAACCTCCGGCAGAAAATCGTGCGCATCAAATCGGGCACCGCGCAGAGCGATGAAAAGATCACCTGCCTGCAAGGTCGCAGTATCCGTAGAGACGCCCAGGACCATCTCGCTTCCGGCGCCCGACGGCAGAGGCGCCGACAACCAGTCCGTGACCAGCGAAAGGGGGACCGGTTCGGCTAGTAGAACCGAGCGCATGGGTTTCTGGATCATGGTCTCAGCCATATCAATTCACCGTACCAGCCCATTGACCGGTTGCCCTGGCCTGAGTTGTGCCAGCCTTCCTTGCGGCGAGTGCTGCCTGCGCATGGGTGGCATCATCAAAGGGATAACGCTGGCCTTTGATTTCCTGTGTTTGCTCATGGCCTTTTCCGGCGAGTAGCACGACATCGGCAGCGCCTGCCTCTGCAATAACCCGGGCAATCGCCTCGGCGCGATCGAGCAAGCGCTTTGCACCCGGCGCACCTTGGGCAATTGCCAAGACAATGGCTTCGGGATCCTCCCAACGGGGGTTATCCGAAGTCAGCACGACAGTGTCTGCATATTGCGCAGCGACCTGACCCATCTCGGGGCGCTTGCCCGGATCGCGATCACCGCCGCAGCCAAATAAGCAGATCAGTCTCCCGCCACGAGCCAAAGCCACATCGCGCAGGGCCGTCAAAATCTGCGCCAGTGCATCCGGGGTGTGCGCGTAATCGACAACGACAAGCGGCGCCTCATGGCCGCCATAACAAGCCATGCGCCCTGCTGGAGGCTGTAACTTCTGTAAGCGCACCACAATTTCCGCCGGGCTCAGGCCTTCGGCGCCCAGCACCGCAGAGACGGCCAATAGATTGGAAAGATTGTGGCGCCCGATCAGGTACGTGGCAAACGAGAGTCGCTCTTCACCAAAGACCAGCGTGGCCGAAAGGCCCTGCGCAGTCGCCATCACATTTTCGGCACCAACCCACTGAACGCCTGCAGGCAGATCATGCGGGCGAGACTGTAGTCCATAGGCGATGACCAGGTTAGCAGTCGTTTGCGCCATCAGCTCTTTGCCAAAGTCGTCATCCAGATTGATGACGGCGGCACGCAGGCCATGCCAGGCAAAAAGCTTGGCTTTGGCAGTCGCATACGCGGCCATCGTGCCGTGGTAATCCAGATGGTCACGGGTCAGATTGGTCAAGACGGCGCAATCCACGTGGCTTCCATTCATGCGGCCTTCTTCAATCCCGATCGACGATGCTTCTACCGCGCACGCGGTTGCGCCATCCTTCACAAAGTCGGCCAGCAGGTGCGCATACTGCGCCGCATCCGGTGTCGTGAATCCGGTCTCCACCATCGACCCCGGATAGCCGGCACCTAAGGTCCCGATCACAGCGCAGTACCCTGGCATCGATTGCGCCAGCCATTGCGATACCGTGGTCTTGCCATTGGTGCCGGTGATAGCTATTACCCGCAACTTCTGACTCGGATTACCGTAAATCTGTTGAGCCAGCGGGCCAACCAGCTGGCGCAAGCCCGCTACGACGACGACTGGCAAGCCCCGGAACTCGGGTACGCAAAGATGCACATCATCCGCCCACAACACCCCGCAAGCCCCATTGGCCAGCGCATCACGCGCATACACGGCACGCGTACCCGACTCGGGCACCTCGGCAACAAACAGATCACCCGCGCGCACGCGGCGACTATCGGCACAGACACCCGTTGGCCGCAGCCCCTGAGCGCGCAACCAGCTCAAGACTTCGTCACAAGAGGTGAGCACAGTCATCAGTGCACCCCCTTCTTGTTTAACGGATTCACGGCGTTCATAGGCGCACTGGCCACTTGGATCGGTGCAGATGTTACTTGCGCTGCTTTGGGCTGATTTTTCATCGGGTCTTTGGCCGGATCTTTTGCCGAGCCCTGATCCTGCGGCACACCCAGAGTGCGCAAGGCACCCCCCATCACTTCAGCAAACACCGGTGCAGCAACATCGCCGCCGTAATGGGCGCCTAATGGCTCATCGACGACGACCCCAACGACCAGACGCGGATCCGAAATCGGACCGATGCCCACGAAAGAAGCCAGATATTTATTTGCGTAACGGCCGGCAACCAGTTTGTGTGCGGTACCGGTCTTACCGCCCACGCGATAGCCCGGCACTGCTGCCTTACGTGCAGTCCCCTCGGGGCTTACCACCATCTCCAGCATCTGCCTTACCTGACGCGAGGTTTCCGGTGCAAACACCGGCTGGCCAGCAACGGCGCCCTGTGTTTTCAATAAAGATAGCGGCACTACATCGCCATCGCGCGCGAAGACGGTGTAGGCATGTGCTAGCTGGACGACGGTGACCGATACGCCGTGACCATAAGACATCGTGGCCTGCTCGATGGGTTTCCAGGTTTGCCAGGGGCGCAGCCTGCCCCCCACCTCACCCGGGAAACCGAGGCCAAGCGGCTTACCAAAGCCGACCTTGCTCATCATCGTCCACATGTCTTCCGCCGGAAACCCCAGAGCGATTTTGGTCGCACCAATGTTGGATGACTTCTGGATGACCTGCGCCAGCGTGAGCGCACCGTAGGGATGGGCATCACTAATCGTCGCCGAACCGATGGTCATCTTGCCGGGTGCGCAATTGATGATGGAATCAAACTTGTACTTGCCGCGATCCAGCGCCAGCGCTGCGATAAACGGCTTCATCGTTGAGCCCGGCTCAAACGTATCGGTAATCGCACGATTGCGTAGCTGTCCACCCGACAGGTGCGCCCGGTTATTCGGGTTATAGGTGGGCCAATTCACCAGCGCCAAAATTTCACCGCTCTTGATATCGGCCACAATCACGCTGCCGCCCTTGGCATTAAACTTGTCGGCGGTATTACGCAGGGCATTGAAAGCGATGAACTGGATCTTGGCATCAATTGCCAACTGGATATCTTCACCATCCTGCGGTGGTCGCTCAGAACCCACCTCTTCAACAATCTGGCCACGCCGATCCTTGATGACCGTGCGCTCACCCGGCTTGCCAATAAGGCGTTTCTCAAAGGCCAGCTCGACACCTTCCTGACCCCGGTCTTCCTTGCCGGTAAAGCCCACCATGTGCGCCGTCATGTCCCCTGCCGGATAGAAACGGCTGTATTCGCGGTCCATCTGGATGCCGGGCAACTTGAGTGCCGCTACCCGGGCAGCCGTTTCCGGGGGCACCTGATGCTTGAGATACACAAAGTTCTTGTCGCCGTTGATTTTCTTTTCGATCTGCCGTGCATCAACCTCAAGCAGCGCCGACAGCTCCTTGATCTGCGCCTTATCCAGTTTGGCGTCCGCCGTCGCCCAGACTGCGCGCATTGGCGTCGACTGCGCCAGCATATCGCCATGGCGATCAAGAATCTTGCCACGCGATGCCGGGATCTCGAGCACGCGGCGATAACGCGCATCGCCCCGTTCCTGCAGGAAATCCTCATTGATCAGCTGCAAATAGAACGCCCGTCCGACCAGGGTTAACAACGCACCAAAGATCAACGCCGAAACCAGATGGATACGCCAGCTAGCCAGCTGATCCTTAAGCACCGGGCTCTCGGTAAAGCGGTGGTCTTTGCGGCTCACTGCGCTCCCCCGATCTTCTGTACCTTCTTCATGTCGGGTGGCTGCATCCCCAGTTTCTCACGGGCAATTTTTTCAATGCGCGTATGCGCCGCCCAGGAGGACATTTCTAGCTGTAATTGGCCGAACTCGACATCCAGATTGTGCGCACGTTCACGCTCCAGCTCGAGGGCCTGCAAGCGCTTACGGGCCTGGTGCTGACCGGCGATGGTGGCGACGGCAGAGACCAGCAGGATCACGATGAGGATGAGATTAAAGCGTCTCATATGCGCCTCAGGCCGCCAGCTTTTCGGCAACACGCATGATGGCACTACGCGCGCGCGGGTTGCGCTCGATTTCCATCGAGCCGGGTTTGATCGCTCTGCCGACCAGTCTGAGTTTGGGCAACGGCAACTGGGCAGCGGTTAGCGGCACGCCCTTGGGCGGCTCCACCGGTTTAGCCCCGGCCTGCATGAAGCGCTTGACGACCCGGTCTTCCAGCGAGTGGAAGCTGATCACGACCAGGCGTCCGCCCGGACGAAGCAAGTCAAAGGCCTGCGGCAGTGTTAACGCCAGCTGGCCGAGCTCTTGATTGATATAAATCCGTACAGCCTGGAAGGTGCGCGTCGCCGCATCCTGGCCGGGCTCACGGGTCCGCACGCACGCGCGTACAAGCGCGGCAAGCTCGCCGGTTGTGGTGATAGGACGCTCGGCCCGAGCAACCACAATCTTCTTTGCAATCGAGACAGCAAACCGTTCTTCGCCATAGTCCTTGATGACCTCCGCCAGAGTTTTTTCGTCGACTTCTGCTAACCAGGCCGCGGCAGTCTGCCCGCGGGTTGTATCCATGCGCATATCGAGCGGCGCATCGAAACGGAACGAGAACCCACGGGATGCTGTATCAATCTGGGGAGAGGAGAGCCCCAGATCAAACAGCACCCCGTCCACACGGGCCATATCAAACGCGTTTGCCGCAGCCGTCATGCCATCAAAGGCGGTATGCACCAGACGGAACCGCGGATCATTGAGCAGTGCCCCGGCAGCAACAGCCTGTGGGTCACGATCGAGCGCCAGCAGACGACCCTGCGGCCCGAGCTGCGACAGAATTCTGCGGGAATGCCCACCGCGCCCGAAGGTGGCATCGATATAGAAACCATCCGGGCGAATCGCCAGCGCCTCGACGGCCTCGTCGAGCAGCACGGTTTCATGAAAGTCGGAGGATGGGCTGACTGCGGCGGCGGTGGAGGCACTGGGAGCGCGAGATCCGGGGACAGCCATCCCGGCACGCGCGGTCACAGTGCGAAATCCTCAAAGCCGGCGGGTGGTTCCGCCGACTGCAACACCTCGACGGCGGCCGCATTCTGCGCCTGCCAACCGGCATCACTCCACAATTCGAAATGGGTCCCCAGTCCCACCATCCACACTTTGCGCTCCAGGCCAGCAAACTCACGCAACTCGGGCGCCACCAGTAACCGGCCCGCTGAATCCATACCCTCTTCACGCGCGTTACCAATCAATACACGCTTTAACGCCGCAGACCGCGTATCAAAACTGGGAGCCTGCAGGATACGGTCCCGGATCGGTGCCCACGCCGGTTCCGGGTACAACAGCAGACACTTATGAGGATGCGCTGTCAGGATCAGACCGCCCTGGTCGCCCTCTGCACCGAGCGCACGACCCGCCAGCACGTTCGCAAGCGCGCCCCGGTGGCGCGCTGGAATAGCAAGCCGGCCTTTGGCATCCAGCGTGAGGGCAATTGCACCTTGAAAAGACATGAGCGTTCGGACGGATCGTTCTCGAAATGACTGGGAAAGAGATCGGTGCGAAATCCTTGATTTCCCACTTTTCCCCACTTTTTTCCACTTTAGAGAACAAAAATGCCTCGGTCAACCTTTTTTTCGCATTTTTTTCAATGACAACAAGGGGTTAGCGCGCTTTCCATCGCCGCGCCTGAAAAAATTTATTCTTTAAAATCAATGGGTGAAAAACGGCACTTAAAGTGGCCTATCAAGAAAATCCACAAAGTTATCCACAAAAAATATTCGGCGAGCACATCCCAATTGCCACCACGCGCCACCCACGCGCCACCCGTTCCCGACGGTAGCGACTTGGTCACGTTCTTGCGCATTCTCATGAAGGATGGGAAGCCGCCCGATAAGCCGGGTTCTGTGCACCTGCCTTGCGGCAGGCGTGACAGTCATTCCTCTAGGCGCGCCGTTGCCGACGCACTCAAGCAACCTACCCGGAAGCGACGCGAGCCACGCCATGCTTCCCTATTTGGTCTTGCTCCGGATGGGGTTTACCGTGCCGTCCGGCGTTGGCCCCGGACGCGGTGAGCTCTTACCTCACCCTTTCACCCTTACCTGGCGTCTGACGCCATCGGCGGTTTGCTTTCTGTTGCCAGCGGTGATGCGACGGGACGAACCTGAATCAGACACCCACCACCACTGCCCGCTGCTGCCAGCGGGACTTTCCGTCACCTCACGGTGCCCGGCCGTTAGCCGGCATCCTGCTCTGCGGAGCCCGGACTTTCCTCCCCGCACTTTCGTGCGCAGCGACTGCCAGGGCGACTTCCCGTGGCTATTATACGTGGGCAAAAGTCCAAGGCAGCACACTACCTGCTTCCAGCGGCACCAGCGTATCGCCATGCACATAGGGATAAGAGATGGGTACCACCTTGTCCTGACGACGCAGAACGACCTTGTGCTCATTCACCGGCAGGCCATAGAACGCCGGTCCATGCAGGCTGGCAAATCCTTCAAGTTTATCCAAAGCACCCACGGCATCAAAGGCCATGGCGTACATTTCCATCGCCTCACCCGCTGTATAACAGCCAGCACAACCGCAGGCGGCCTCTTTGGTCAGCCGGGCATGGGGCGCCGAATCGGTGCCCAGAAAGAAATGCGTTGAGCCCGAGGTTGCCGCATCGACCAATGCTTCGCGATGTGTTTCGCGCTTGAGCACTGGCAGGCAATAGTAGTGTGGGCGCACGCCACCCTGAAAAATGGCATTACGGTTATACAGCAAATGGTGTGCCGTGATTGTGGCACCCACGCGATCACCTGCTGAGCGAACAAAGGTCGCTGCATCGGCCGTCGTGATGTGTTCGAACACGATGCGCAAATCCGGAAACTTATGCAGCAAGGGTTTGAGGATACGCTCAATGAATACGGCTTCACGATCAAAGAGATCGATATGGCTATCCGTCACCTCGCCATGCACCAGCAACGGGATGCCTTGCACTGCCATCTCTGCCAGTGCCGGATACACCTTCTCAATTGCAGTGACCCCCGCATCCGAGTTGGTCGTTGCCCCGGCAGGATAGAGCTTCACTGCCTTCACAAAACCCGATGCTTTAGCCCTGGCAATCTCTTCCGGAGTTGTCGTATCGGTAAGATACAAGGTCATTAGCGGTTCAAAGCATGAGCCTGCCGGACAGGCTGCCAGAATGCGCTCGCGATAAGCCGCTGCCGCGTCGACGGTTGTCACCGGCGGTCGTAGATTGGGCATGACGATGGCGCGCCCGAACTGGGCCGCCACATGAGGCACCGTGATCTTCAGCGCGTCATCATCACGCAGATGGATATGCCAATCATCGGGTTGGCGAATAACAAGTTCGTTCATGGCAGTACAACCAGTCATTTAAATGCAATGAACACTATTTTACGCGCCCGCCTTTAAATCCAATGCCCGTTGATAGAGCTGGTCTTTGGGCGCGCCCGTGAGCTGCTGCGCGATTTGCGCGACCTGTTTGGTTGGCAAACCGGCTTCAACCAGAATACGCACTGCTTTGTCGGCAGCGTCATCCATCCCAACCGCCTCATGGGCGCGTTCAGCGGGTGGATAAACCACCAGCACGAATTCACCACGCGCATGATTGGAATCAGTACCCAGCCAGGCAGCTGCCTCCCCGAGCGGTAACCGCACCGATTGCTCAAAGACCTTGGTTAATTCACGTGCAATCAACACGTCCCGCTCGGCACCGAAGACCTCGGACAATGCTGCCAGCGCTGCCTCAATCCGATGCGGTGCTTCGTAAAACACCAGTGCTAGGTCATCACCCGCCCGGACTTGCCAATCGGCCAGCACGCGCAAACGCTCCTGCGTTTTACTTGGCAAAAATCCGGCAAAAATCCAACCACCACCGGCATGGGTGAGACCCGCAATCGATAGTGCTGCAGCGGCTGCACAGGCACCCGGCACTGCCACAACGGGCCAGCCTTGGGCTCGCACCACCGCCACGATTCGCCCCCCCGGGTCTGAAATTCCCGGTGTGCCGGCATCACTGACCAGCGCCACCGACTGGCCCTGCGTCAAACGTTGCACAATCTGTTGCGCCGCGCGCTGTTCATGGTGTTCATCCGCAACCAGCATCGCTGCCTTGCTAGCGACATGACGCAATAAGGTCGCTGTCCGGCGCGTGTCCTCTGCGGCCACGACCGATACGTCCCGAAGAATACGGGCGGCGCGAGGGCTCAGGTCTTCCAGATTACCAATGGGCGTTGCCACCACATAGAGGACGCTACCGGGCACGATTTCTCCGTTGGTGCCTGCTGCATGGCCTGGGGATTGCGCTAAAGTCATGAACATTCAAACTTATCGAGTGAATCTGCACGATACCATGCGCACCGAAAAACAAGTCGCTGGCGACCAGGCCGAGGCCTTAGCCATCAAGCTCATCGGGCAGGCCGGATTACGGGTGCTGGAGCGAAACTATCGGGTCCGCGGCGGCGAAATTGATTGCATCGCCCTAGATGGGGAGACACTGGTGTTTATCGAGGTCCGCTATCGCAAAAGCGCCCGCTTTGGCGGTGCCGCTGCCAGCATCGACACCCGAAAACAGCAACGCATTATCCATGCCGCACAAATCTATCTAATGAAACACCCGCGGCAAGCCAATCGCCCGTGCCGGTTTGATTGCATTCTGCTGGACTCCCTTAGTGACCAACCAGCGAACTGGATCAGAGATGCGTTCCAGCTCGTATAGCGTCGGCGGCGCCTTGTGCGCCTTACGCGCCCTGCTACGCGCCCTCCTACTCGCTCTACTAATCACACTGCCACCGCTTGCCCGGGCAGCGGAAACGACTTCCCCCTCGACCGATCAGCAAGGTGGGCACGCTCGTCTGCTCATTCAGTCATCACCCCTGGCCGGTAGCCAGTTTCATGCCTTGCCGGCGGTGGTTGTCCAGATCCGCGTGGGCGACCCCCTCACCCTGCAACGCGAACCTGGCAACCCGCACGACAGCTATGCCATTCAGGTACTCTGGCACGACCATATGCTGGGTTATGTGCCGCGCCGGGAAAACCGGGCCATTGCCCGGGCGCTCGATCAGCAGATGCCCCTGGATGCGCGGGTCGTCGCGCTGCGACCTGATGAGACCCCATGGAAACGACTTCGTTTCGAAATCAGCATGCCCCTTGAGCCCGACCATTAGGGCGCCATGTTAAGATCAGCGCCATCATTTCTACCCCCCCTGATGCCGGGGGGCATCATCCCGGAGTGCCCGCATGGATCTGCAAACCCGCGTTAAACGCCATTTTGAAGATAGCGCCCAAACCAAGCTCACGGCAGCAGAGACCCTGAGCGGCCCTGTTGCGAATGCCATCGATACGATGGTGCAAGCCCTGATCGCCGGCGGCAAGATTCTCGCCTGCGGTAATGGTGGCTCGGCGGGCGATGCACAGCATTTTGCGGCGGAACTGGTCGGCCGCTTCGAGCGTGAGCGTCAGGAGCTGGCAGCCATTGCGCTGACCACCGATAGCTCGATCCTGACGGCCATTGCCAACGACTACGCCTACGACGTGGTGTTCTCTAAACAGGTCCGTGCACTTGGCCACCCCGGGGATATCCTGCTGGCAATCTCGACTTCGGGAAATTCGAAAAACGTCATCGAAGCTATCAAGGCCGCCCATGAACATGACATGAAAGTGGTGGCACTGACCGGCAAGGGCGGCGGCCAGATTGGCGCCATGCTGCGTGACGGTGACATCCACCTGTGCGCACCCGCCGATCGAACTGCGCGTACCCAGGAAACCCACCTCACCATTATTCATGCCCTGTGCGACGGTATTGATGTCTCGTTACTCGGAGAAGATGCATGAGATTGAGCACCAAGCGCACCCTGCTTAGCTCCCTCGCCGCCATTTGTCTGAGCACCCAGATTACGGCTTGCGGTATCGAAACCGTACTCATCGGTGGCGCCGTTGCAGGGGGCGCATTGGTTGCAGCAGATCGCCGGCCATTCACGACCTACTCTAAAGATGCCTGGATCGACATTCAAGCGGCCACGCCCCTCAAAGAAATCGGGCCTGAGACGACCACCCACATTATTGCTAATGCATTTAACAGCCGCGTGCTCCTGACCGGCGAAGTGGCTTCCGAAGCCGATAAGCAAAAGGCCACCGATGTGGTGAAAGCGATCCCGGGCGTGAAGGGTGTCGACAACCAGCTGGTGGTCGGCCCGATCACCTCACTGGAAGTGCGCAACAACGATAGCTTCATCACCTCGAAGGTTAAAAGTCGCCTGATTGGCGACCAGCCAGAGCTCGGTAACGCCATGAAGGTCATCACCGAAAACGGGGCGGTCTACATTCTCGGCATGCTGACCGAAAGCGAGCTAGAGCGTGGCATAGAAATTGCCCGCACCACATCCGGCGTCAAGCGGGTCGTTAAGACCAGCCTGATCACCATCATCAAGGAACCGCAGGCGCAAACCCTGGATAAGGAAGCCAAGGAAGATGCCGCCAAGACACAGGGGACAGTGACGCCGCTGCCGGACGCCTCGCAACCTACAACGCAGGGTATTAACTAACGGCGCTCGAGAGCGGGATCCTGCGTTGTTGCGCGGTGCTCGCTTCCTCGCCTATCCACTTGCTGTGTCTCGGTCGCTGCGCGCCGCACGCCGCGCATTGCCCTCGCCCTCAAGCACCTGAATCGTCAGGAAATCGCAAGTTTAAATCCCTTGCAGGAGTTTCGCTTCGGCCGCGGCACTGGCCGTCGGCGCCCCAAGCAAAATCACCACATCGCCCTCCTGCAGGCGCGTTTCCGGGCCCGGCTCCAGCCCGCGGATGCCGTGACGGCGGATGGCACTGATCTCGACATCGCGCAGCTCGAGTTCTTCCAGGCTGCGGCCAATGGCAAAGGCTCCCGGCTCGATCAGGACCGAGCTCATGCGAGCCGACTCTGCATCGAGCTCTTCGGACTCGTCCGATACCCCCTTGAAGAATCCCCTGAGCAAGCGATAGCGCGTACTCCGCGCATCCCTGGCCCGGCGCATAACCCGATTCAGGGGCACGCCGAGCAACAGCAGTGCATGCGAACCCAGCATGAGGCTCGCTTCCAGCGCATCCGGTACCACTTCGGCGGCGCCCGCAGCGACCAGACGCGGCATATCTCGCTCATCCTCGGTACGCACCAGCACCGGTAGATCCGGTCGCAACTCCCGGCAGTAATGCAGCACTTTCTCGGCCGTCGGTGTATCGGCAAAGGTAATCACCACCACGCTGGCTCGCTTGACCCCGGCAGCCACCAGTTGCTCGCGCCTTCCAGCATCGCCAAAAAGTACGGGCTCACCCGCTTTGGCGGCTTCACGCACGCGCTCCGGATCCAGATCCAGCGCCACATAACTGATGCCTTCCTGGGCAAGGATGCGGGCAAGTGATTGGCCACTGCGCCCGAAACCACATAGCACCGCATGCTTCTGAGTCGCAATTGATGCGGCCGCCAGCTGCGTAAGCTGCATGGAGCGGGTCAACCACTCTGCCGCCGAGAAACGGATCACCAGACGATCACACCAGTGCACAATAATAGGCGCCAGCATCACCGAGATCAGGAGCGCCGCGAGTATGACCTGCGTAATGGAGCGCGGCCCCAGTTTGGCACCGGTAATTTCCGTGAGCAGAACAAAGCCGAACTCGCCGCCAGCCGCCAGCCACAAGGCAGAACGCATCGCCGTCGACTGACTACTCCCAAATAGGCGCGACAAAGCAAAAACGATCAGCGACTTGACCACCAGTACGGCCACGACTAGCGCCAATACCAACCAAGCATTTTTCCAGATGACTGTGGGATTTAGCATCATGCCAATCGTGACGAAAAAGAGTCCCATCAGCACGTCCCGAAAAGGCTTGATGTCTTCCTCCACCTGATGGCGATATTCGGTTTCTGCAATCAGCATGCCCGCCACAAAGGCCCCCAGCGCGAGTGAAAGCCCTGCCTCCTCGGTAATGTAGGCGAGCCCCAGCGTTACAAGCAGCACATTGAGCACAAACAGCTCGGAGGATTTGCCGAGCGCCACAATATGAAACCAGCGACGAATGAGCTTTTGTCCCAGGAAAAGCACGACACCTAACACCAACACGGCCTTGCCCAGCGCCAACCCCACCTCAACGGCCATATCGGCTGCCGGCTGGCCCAGGGCAGGAATCACGATCAGCAAGGGCACCACCAGCAGATCCTGCGCCAGCAGCACCCCCATCACCTCACGGCCGTGCGGTGCCTGCAGCTCTCGCCGTTCAACCAGTAACTTGGAAAGCACCGCCGTGGAAGACATGGCAATCGCCCCCCCCAGCGCCATACCTGCCTGCCAGCTCAATCCGAATCCCATCGACAACCCAGCAACTACGGCCATGGTTACGAATACCTGTGCCATACCAAAACCGAACACGGTCTTGCGCATTGTGTACAGGCGTGACAATGAAAACTCGAGCCCAATCGAGAACATCAGGAAGACCACGCCGAATTCGGCCAGGGTGGTGGCTGCCTTAACGTTCTTGAGCAGAGAAAGGGCATGCGGCCCAACCAGCAGGCCCACCAGCAGATAGCCGAACATCGGCGGCATGTTGACCCGGCGAACCAGAATCACCCCCAGCACCGAGGCCATCAAGAGCAGCAGAATCAGCGACAACGAGGACATAGGAGATGGCGCCTGAAGGGCAACGCGGGAAGACGCTTCCGGTTTGTTATACTCGTCACCATCATACCCTTGCCGCAAGCCATGTCTGCACACCCAACCGCCGGCGCAACAAATAATTCTGACGTGACGACCCCGTTCGACCAGGACAGGATCCTCACGCTGGCGCGCGCCGTCCTGCGAACCGAGGCCGATGCTCTGCTCGAACTCGAGCCCAAACTGGACGATGCCTTTGTAGCGGCCGTGCGCGCCCTGCACGATGCGCCGGGCCGTGTCATCGTTTCTGGCATGGGTAAGTCGGGGCACATCGCCCGCAAGATCGCCGCCACTTTCGCCTCGACGGGCACCCCTGCCTACTTTGTCCACCCGGCTGAAGCGAGCCATGGCGATCTGGGCATGGTCACCGGTGACGACGTGTTTCTGGCCCTATCCTATTCGGGCGAGTCCGATGAGCTCATGGCGATCCTGCCCGTGCTGCGCCGCCTGGGAACCCGCATCATTGCCTTAACCGGCAATCTCAATTCCTCACTCGCCGGGGAAGCCGATATCGTGCTGGATGGCAGCGTTGCCCGCGAAGCCTGCCCGCACAATCTGGCACCCACCGCCAGCACGACCGCCGCCCTCGCGTTGGGCGATGCCTTGGCTGTTGCCCTTCTGGAAGCACGGGGCTTTAGCCCTGAAGATTTTGCCCTTTCTCACCCCGGTGGCGCGCTGGGTCGCCGCCTGCTGACGCATGTGCGCGATGTCATGCACACCGATGCCGACCTGCCTTGCGTTCACCCTGATAGCCCACTGTCTGATGCCGTTCTCGCCATTTCACGCGGCAGTCTGGGCATGACCGTCGTTTGCGACCAGAACGACAAGGTGCTGGGCATTTTTACAGATGGCGACCTGCGTCGCGCCTTTGCTAAAAATCTGGATCTGCGTCAGGTGCGCGTTGGTGATGTCATGACGACAGGCCCCAAAACCATCCAAGCCGACCGGCTGGCCGTTGAAGCCGTGGCGCTCATGGAAAAACACCGTATCAACCAGCTCATCGTCACCAATGCCGACGGCGTGCTGGAAGGCGCCCTCAACATGCACGATCTGTTCCGTGCCAAGGTGGTTTAAATGACGGATGCGCTGCAGCGGCTCAAGTTCATGGCCTTTGATGTCGACGGCGTGCTCACCGATGGCAAACTCACCTATTTGCCGGATGGCAGTGAAACCAAAACCTTCTATACCCTCGACGGGGCTGGCATCCGCATGCTGCAAAAAGCCGGCATCACCGTGGGCTGGATTACCGGGCGTTCATCGCCCGCAGTCATGCACCGCGCAAAGAACTTGGGCATTACCCATCTGGCACAGGGTGCCAGCGACAAACATACCGTCTTTGCGGCATGGCTCAACGAGGCCGGACTGGATTTCAACCAGGCCGGGTTTATGGGCGATGACCTCATTGATCTGGCCGTCATGCAGGCCTGCGCTTTCTCTGCCGCCCCCGCCAACGCTGTGGCTATTGTGCGTAAACAGGCCACGCTGGTCACCCCTGAGCGCGGCGGTGAGGGTGCGGTGCGCACGGTCTGCGAAGCGATCCTCAAAGCCCAGAATAAGCTCGACGCATTCCTGCGCAGCGGTATTCACTGATCATGCGCTGGAACAAACGCCCCGGGGTTCAACCCGTGCTGCGCGACATTCTCACGGCCGCCTTTCCTATCGGCCTTCTCACCGTGCTGGCAGCGCTTTCCTACTGGCTGGCCGTAGTGTCAGAAGCCGAACCGGTGGATATTGGCGGTCGCTTCCGCCATGACCCCGACACCATCATTCAGCAGTTCGATGGTGTCAGCTACGATGCATTGGGTAACCGAAAAGCGGGTCTCCGCGGCACCGAACTCAAACACTATCCCGATGACGAAAGCTCTGTCATCCAGAATCCCTTCATGCGCCGCTTCTCCCTAACGAACGAGCCCTCGACCGTATCGGCAAAACAGGCCGTGGTTAATAGTGATGGCTCCGAGGTTGACCTGACCGGAGATGTCAAAGCCTACCGCCCACCCCAGGGTGGGAAATCGGCCGTTACTCTGACCGCCCCACATATGTTTGTGCTGGTGGACGAAGAACGTGCCCGGACACCGGGTTTCGCCCGTGTCCAGCAAGGGAGCTCCTGGATGAGCGGTGTTGGCTTTGATGCCGACAACGTGACCCAGGTGTTCAATTTTCACAGCAACGTGAATGGTAGTTACAAACGCTGATGGCCCGCTCGCACATTACCTTCGGCCTTCGTTGTAGCCTGATCACCCTATTGATCGCCGTTTCAGCCCCGGCCTTTGCCGACCGCGACGACAGCAGCAAACCCATGAACTTCAAGTCACAGCGTGCTCACATGGACGACCTGCACAAGACCTATCAGTACACCGGCCAGGTTCTGATGACGCAGGGTTCACGCCAGCTGACTGCCGACAAAGTGACCATCAAACAGGACGCGGCCGGCTTTAGCAAAAGCGTGGCCAACGGTTCCGCCAACAAACTCGCATACGTCAAGCAGCGCGAAAATGATGGCAAGGGCTGGATGGAAGGCTGGGGCGAGCGCATCGAGTACGACGACCGCTCCGACAAAATCATTTTCTTTGACCAGGCCCGCATTAAAACCTCCACCGATGATGCGCAAGGTGAAGTCATCATCTACGATAATGTGACCGAGCGTTACCAGATTCTCGCCAAGGGGCAGCCGATTCCTGCACTTGGCAAAGCACTGCCGGCACAGCCCGGCGTTGCGCCGCGCGCAGCCCCTGAGCGTCAGTATTTCACCGCGCCGAGCAAGGTTCCTTTACCAAGCGCCAACGTAAATGCGCCCAAAACCACGACCGCCCCGGACGGTCGGGCAAAGGCCGTGATTACACCAGAAAAATAAACCGTTAAGCCCTGAACCTGGCTTCCAGAATCCAGAAATTCAGTCCGGGCGATGAGTCCATGTCAGCTGTCGGCGCTCGACCTCCGCAATAATCTCTCTCATCGCCATCGCAACACGATCCTCGGCACCGTTGACCCCCAACTCCAGATGCCGCCGTACCCCATCCTCGGTCAACGATGGCAAGGAGAAAAGCTTGAGATCTGGGTACTGCGCTACGATCCGCTCCATCAGATCCAGCAGCGCACTTTCGTAGGCTCTGTCTCCGGTAAGCAGAATCGCCCGATCGACATACGGCGAGTTGCGAAAATAGGCGCTGTAGAAAGTATCCAGCACCCATTCCAACATGGGGTGCGCCATCTGCGGGAAGCCTGGCACAAAGTAATGCTGGTGCATCATAAAGCCAGGGATGCGATTGAAGGGATTAGGGATAATCTCCGAACCCACCGGAAACGTACCGAGCAGCAAACGTTCAGGCGTGATGTCATTGGCAAAGCGTGCACGGATTTCCTGTTCGGCCTCGGGGTGCAGCGCCAGCGGCACACCAAAGGCTGCTGCTGCTGCCTGACGGGTATGGTCGTCCGGTGTATTACCAATGCCGCCAAAGGAAAACACCACATCGCCCGTGGTCCGGGTACGGGAAAAGGTCGCGGCCAGACGGTCACGATCATCCCCAAGATACTCGACCCAAGACAAACGCAGCCCTCGAGCCGACATGACACCCGCCAACCAAGTGAAATGTTTATCGGTCCGCTTACCCGAAAGAATCTCGTCACCGATAATCACCGCACCAAAGGTAGGTGCCCTTTTAATAGGGTCGCTCATCGTATCTGCTCCCGGTTACTGCTCATAATCACCTCACCCTCAACAATCTCCCCGGCGCCATCGGTTTGCCCGCGATGCAGGCTGATCGCCTCTAACCCGGCTACTGCAAACATCAGCGCAGTAAAAGAGGCCGCGAAAAACCCGAGGACGGGAATATGTGCCAACAGCGCCCCCACGGCGCCCAGCACAAAGAAGCTGCCCCGGAATTGTTTACGAACAGCGATCAGTTCGGCATCGTTGGCATAACTTGTCAGCGCATCAAAGGACAAGGTTCGAGCGTTGAACCAGGCCAGCCAGCCGATTGGTAGTACAAATGCCAAACCGGGCACCAGCCAGAGCGGCAGGGTCAGCAACCAGCCCCCCAGGTAAATGACCGTCGAAAGCGTGCTCACCCACGCCGATTGAAAGCTCCGGTCAGAACCGTGGCGGCGTAGCTGGGGGTAGACGGTTTTACCCAGCCAATCCGTCAGCTGACCGACGATCAGCAAACCGGAAACCAGTGCCGCCAATGCATAGCTGATCGCAAACAGCATCAACCAGGCAGCCACCCAGGCAAAAATATCGGCCACACCCGTCCAGCCAATGCTGATCAGCCAGGTCGCCGGCGCCATCGTCAGAAATTGGGTAGACAGCGGCTGCAGTGCAAAGAAAAGGAGAATTACCAATGAGCCCACCGCAACGGCCACCGGCACAGACAACATTTTCCACAAGCCGGGGTTACGGACCGAAGCCAGGCTGCGCCAAAACACCCGCGTTACAAACAAAAGATCCAAAACCGCTCCCTTCTTAGCCGTGGCTCAATTGTTGCCACGCTTTCTCCAACCGCTTCACCGAAACCGGCAATGGCGTTTTCAGCTCTTGCGCAAACAGGCTGACCCGCAACTCTTCGAGTTGCCAGCGGAACTGCGCTATTCGTTCATCCTGCACACCATTGCGCGCCAGTTCTCGTGCACGCCGTTCATAAGACTGCCACAAATGGGTCCAATCCGCGAGCGCGGCTTGGTCGCGGCTCAGCGCTGCGGCGCCGCCACTCTTGAGCCGGTCCAACCGGACGTTATGCGCCTTGAGGTAGCGCGGCAGATGTTGCAGGTGGTCCCGGTCTATATCGCGGACAAACTGGGGCGTCACAAGCCGTGCCAGATGGGCTTCGATATCCGCCACTGCCGCTGGCCAAGCCTTAGCCGCTGGTAATCGTTTTCGGATTAACGTCCACTCATCCAGAATCTGCCGGACAAGCCGGGACAGCTCCTGGATCAATAAGCCCAGCCGTTCACGACCCCGTTGTGCCGTCTCACTAAAACTTGTCGCATCCTGAGGCCAATCCTGCTCGCCAGGCAGGCAAGCCTGACTTAAAGCAGCCCAGAGAATCTGTTGTGCAAGATCCGTCGCATCACCGAGCGGCATGTAGCGCATACCAAGCTCGCTATCCTTGCGCAACTGCTTCTCGAAGCCCTTCCAGGGCTCGTTTAGCTTGAGCGCAAACAGTCGGAGCAAGCCCTGCTTGTGAACCACTTTCGCGGCATCGGGCGAATCAAGAACACGAATCGATACCGAATCCCCGTCATCCTGTAATGCCGGATAACCATAGAGAACCTGTCCATCGACATTGAGCTCCATCATTTCCGGAAGTACACCAAAGCTCCAGCTCGTTATGCCGACTATCTGGCTTGGCACCCCCCCATTGATGGCCTTGGCATTTGAGTGTGTCTGAACTGCTTGCACTGCAGCTTGCGCTGACTCACTAAAAGCCTCGCGCGCTTCCTGCGCCCAACGAGCCCGCAACTCACTCAGGCTACGCGATTGATCACGTTGCCGACCCGAGGAATCAACCAACCGGAAATTCATGCACAGGTGTGGCGGTAACAATTCCGGCGAAAACGCATCGGGAGTGAGCGTCCAACCCCGGGCGTTCAGACCCCGCTCGAAAAGAATGTGGTGCATGAGCGCCGCAAGAAGGCTGGTGCGTTGCTGCAGCGGTTGATTTACCTGAGTGGCAATAAATTCATCAGTAAAGGTCGGCAACGGCACTAGCTTGCTGCGGTAACGTTGCGGTAATTGTTTTAGCAACTGCAGCACCTTGTCACGCAACAGGCCAGGCACCAACCATTCGCAGGCCTCGGGTGAAATCCGGTTCAGGGAGGCTAGGGGCAAGTTCAATGTCACACCATCATCCGATGCTCCCGGAGCAAAGTGGTATGAAAGCTCGTAGCGCACGCCCCCCAGGTCCATCTCCGGTGGAAAATTGTCAGTGGTTACGCCGCCCGCCTCGTGACGCATCAGGTCATCACGATTCAGGTAGAGTAATTTCGGATCCGCCTTTTCAGCGCTACGCCGCCAGGCATCAAAACCGGCACCATTGACGATATCGGGCGGGATGCGTGCGTCGTAAAAAGCCTCGATCAGCGCATCATCCACCAGCACATCCTGGCGCCGTTGTTTGTGCTCCAGCGCCTCGATCTCCTCAATGAGCGCCTGATTGTGCCGATAAAAGGGCCAGCGGTTCACCCACGCCGGATCGATCTCGCCGGCCACCAGGCCTTCACGAATAAAAATCTTACGTGACTCGACCGGATCCAGCGGCCCAAAGTGCACGCGGCGCTTGGCTTGCAGTGTTAAGCCATAAAGGGTCGTGCGCTCATTCGCGACCACCTGCATGGCCTTCTTTTCCCAATGCGGCTCGCTGTAACTCCGCCGGATCAGATGTTCTGCAATCTGTTCGATCCACTCCGGGTTGACCCGCGCCACGCAGCGGGCAAAGAGGCGGGAGGTTTCAGCCAGTTCTGCCGCCACGATCCACTTACCGGCCTTTTTCTGTAGATACGACCCGGGGTGGATGACAAAGCGGATGCCGCGTGCGCCCAGATAATCACCCTTTTCTTCCGACTTGCAGCCGATATTCCCCAGAAGTCCTGTGAGCAAGGCACGATGAATCTGTTCGTAAGTTGCAGGAACCGTGTTGAACTTCCAGCCCAGCTCGGCGGCCAAGGTATGCAACTGGCCGTGGATATCCCGCCACTCGCGCAGCCGAAGAATGGATAGAAAATTTTTCTGGCACAACTGCGTCAGCTTACGCGAGGAGTTATGCTTCATCGCCTCCCCGTACCAGGTCCAGAGTTTGAGCCAGGCAGTGAATTCCGATTGCTCCTCCGGTCCGAACATCATGCGTCGGTGGGCTTCATCTGCCGTCTGTTGCTGCTCTGGCGGACGAAGCCGCGGATCCTGCGCACCCAGCGCGCTGGCAATGATCGTCATTTCAGTCAGACAATGATTTTCCCGAGCGGCGAGAACCATACGTCCTAGACGAGGATCGAGCGGCAAGCGCGCCAGATCACGACCTAGAGGGGTAAGGTGTTGCTTTTCATCGACTGCGCCTAGCTCTTGCAACAGCAACAGACCATCGCGAATGGCTTTCTCGGGTGGCGGCTCGATAAACGGAAAGGTCGTCACGTCTCCCAGCTTAAGATCCAGCATGCGCAGAATGACATTAGCTAGGGAGGAGCGAAGGATTTCCGGATCCGTAAATTCACGTCGCGCCTCGAAATCCAGCTCGTCGTAAAGCCGGATGCAGATGCCATCGGCCACACGGCCACAGCGGCCAGCCCGCTGCCGAGCGGCAGCGCGGGAGATCTTCTCGATCTGAAGCTGTTCCACCTTGCTCCGATAGGAATAGCGTTTCACACGCGCCAGACCGGCATCCACGACATAGCGAATACCCGGCACGGTCAACGAGGTCTCGGCCACGTTCGTCGCTAGGACCACGCGGCGGCCACTATGCCCGCGGAAAACGCGATCCTGTTCTTCGGCTGACAGGCGGGAGTACAGGGGCAGAATTTCTGTGTGCGGCGGATGTCGCTTACGCAGCACTTCGGCAGCATCACGAATCTCACGTTCACCCGGCAAGAAAACCAAGACATCACCGGAGCCCGGCCCTTGTCCCATTCGGGACAGCTCATCCACGGCATCGCTGATCGCTTCGTACAAGCGATCTTCATCGGCCTCGCGCTCTTCGCGCGAACTGTGCTCCTGTCGCTCGGGCTGCCCGGGCTTGACCTGAGGCGCTTTGTCTCTTGAATCCTCAATCGGTCGCCAGCGGATTTCCACCGGATAGAGACGCCCAGAAACCTCGATCACAGGCGCCGGTTTGCCATTGATGGCAAAGTGGTTGGCGAAACGCTCCGCATCAATCGTTGCCGAAGTGATGATCACTTTCAGGTCTTGACGCTTGTGCAACAACCGTTTCAGATAACCGAGCAAAAAATCGATATTGAGACTACGTTCGTGCGCTTCGTCAATGATGATCGTATCGTAAGCCTTAAGCAGCGGATCATGCTGGGATTCGGCGAGTAGAATCCCGTCCGTCATGAGCTTGATCAGCGAATCCGGCGCGGTTCGATCCTGGAAGCGCACCTTGACACCCACGCCCTCACCGATGCGCGTGTCGAGTTCTTCGGCGACACGTCTAGCAACCGAGCGCGCCGCCAGACGACGTGGTTGCGTATGGCCGATCAGCCCCTGCACACCCCGCCCGAGCTCCAGACAGATCTTAGGTAACTGCGTCGTTTTACCGGAGCCGGTTTCCCCGCAGACGATGACCACGGGGTTCTCGGCAATCGCCGCAGCAATCTCGTCCTTACGGCCACTGACCGGAAGCGCTTCCGGAAAATTGATTTTTCCGGTCATTTGCTCCAACCGTGCCTCGCGGGCAGCGATTTTTGACAAAAGTTTCGGGGAGTACGATGCGGGCATAGCCGTTATTTTAACGGCCGTATCCGGTAGAATGCAGTGCAATATTCATCCTGAGCATGCCACGATCGTGAGTTCTCATAAACCCGCAGCATCTACCACACCCGAAACCCCAGCGGCCAGCAATTTTCTGGTACAGGTGGTCGAGAAGGATCTGGCGGAGGGAAAATATGCACAGCGTCACTGGTCGGGGAGACCAGGACCTGCCGCACAGCAAAAATCGGGGCCGCTGGATCCGGCCGCGATCCGTACGCGCTTCCCGCCTGAACCCAACGGCTATCTGCATTTTGGTCACGCCAAATCCATCTGCCTGAACTTCGGCTTGGCGGAACGCTTCGGTGGCGCCTGCCACATGCGCTTCGATGATACCAACCCGACTAAGGAAGAACAGGAGTACGTCGATTCGATCATCGAATCCGTCACATGGCTCGGCTATGGCTGGCAGTTTCAGGGCGAGACCAATCTGTACTTCGCATCCGACTATTTCGATTTTCTCTATGCTTTTGCCGAGAAGCTCATCGAGGCCGGTTACGCCTACGTCGACGAACAAAGCGCCGACGAGATCCGCCAGAATCGGGGCACGCTGAATGAGCCCGGTAAAAACTCGCCTTGGCGAGATCGCCCGGCGGTGGAAAGCCTGGATCTGTTACGCCGCATGAAAGCCGGCGAATTCGCCGACGGCAGCCTGGTGCTGCGCCTCAAGATCGACATGGCGTCGGGCAACATCAATCTGCGCGACCCTCTGGCTTATCGCATCCGTCACGCCCATCATCACCGTACCGGGGATGCCTGGTGTATCTACCCCCTGTACGACTTTACGCACGGCGTATCCGACAGTCTGGAAAACATCACCCACTCGATTTGTACGCTGGAATTTGAATCGCATCGCCCGTTATATGACTGGCTCAACGAACGTCTGGCTGAACTCGGCTGTCTCAACACGCCGTTACCTCGCCAGTACGAATTCTCACGCCTGAACCTCACCTACGTGGTTCTTTCCAAGCGCAAGCTCATCCAGCTTGTTGAAGAAGGCCATGTGCAGGGTTGGGATGATCCGCGCATGCCCACCTTGGTCGGCGCCCGTCGTCGGGGTTATACACCGGCCGGCTTCCGCCTGTTTGCCGAACGCATCGGTGTCTCGCGCTCGGACTCGTTGATCGACTACAGTGTGCTTGAAGACTGTATGCGCGAAGACCTCAATATCGCCGCTGAACGCCGCATCGCTGTTCTCGATCCGGTCAAGCTTGTGATTACAAACTACCCCGAAGGTCAGTCGGAAATCTGCCACGCACCAAACCACCCACTCAAGCCGGAACTGGGCAAGCGCGAAGTCCCCTTCTCTCGCGAACTCTGGATCGAACGTGAAGACTTCGCCGAAGAACCGCCCAAAGGCTTCCACCGCCTGTATCCCGGTAACAAGGTGCGTCTACGTTATGGCTACGTGATTGAGTGCACCGGTTGCGAGAAAGATGCCGCCGGCAACGTCACGACCGTTTTTGCCACCTATTTTGATGACTCGAAAAGCGGCACCCCGGGCGCCGATAATTACAAGGTCAAGGGCAACAGCCACTGGATTTCGGTGCCGCATGCCTGCGCTGCCGAGGTACGGATGTACGACCGTCTATTTAAACGTGCCAACCCGGGCGGCAAACTAGCGGACTCGGCGGAAGGTGTTGAGCGAGACTTCCTCGATGACCTGAATCCGGACAGCGTCAGCACCGTTCAGGCACAGCTTGAAGGAGTGCTGGCAAGTGTCTTACCAGAGACTGTCTACCAGTTCGAGCGGCATGGTTACTTTGTGGCGGATCGCTTCGATTCGCAACCGGGAAAGCCTGTTTTTAACCGCACGGTGACGCTGCGCGACAGCTGGGGTAAAGCCAGCTAGAACTGTTCGTCTTGCCCCAACAAGCGCCACTGCCCGACCGGCAGATTGCCCAGTTTGACCTTGCCGATACGGATACGCTTCAGGCCAACCACCTTGAGACCCACCAACTCGCACATGCGGCGGATCTGACGTTTACGACCTTCGCGTAGAACGAAACGCAACTGATCGTCGTTCTGCCAACTTACCTTGGCTGGCCGTAGTTTTTTTCCATCCAGCGATAAGCCGTGATTCAGGCGCTTTAAGCCATCGTCCGACAGCTTGCCGGTGACACGAACCAGATACTCTTTATCAACGTCCGAGTCCTCACCGATGAGATGGCGCGCAATACGACCATCTTGCGTCATCACTAACAGCCCCGTCGAATCCACATCTAGGCGGCCGGCCGGCGCCAGATTGCGCAGCATGCCCGGCGTAAAAGGCTGTTGCCGACTCGAGGAATCATCGGCCCAACGCGATGCGCCCCCGATCAACTGGACGGCAGGCTTGCAACCGGGCTCTGGTTGACCGGACACGAACCCCACCGGTTTATTAAGCAGAATCGTGACGCGCTTAGCTTGTACGCTCTGTGCTGAATCTTTCAATTCGATCTGAACACTGGTTGATACCTTGGTGCCCAAGGTATCAACCACAGCACCATCCACCAGCACCCAGCCGCGCTCGATGTAGCTATCGGCTTCGCGGCGCGAGCAAAGCCCACGCTCAGCCATCAGCTTTGAGAGCCGGACAAGTTCAACCGTCATAGGGTCGATTCCATTGCAAATCGATTCGGAACGCGAAGGTCAAGCGCAGACAGTGCACATGGCACGGCAAGCGCGACCGACAAAGTACCGGAACGATTTAGATGGAATTATTTAGTGTCGAGCAGTTCGACTTCAAAAACAAGCGTCGCATTTGGTGGGATGACACCACCCGCGCCACGTGCACCATAGCCCAGCTCCGGTGGAATCGTCAGCTTGCGCTTGCCGCCCACCTTCATGCCAACCACGCCCTGATCCCAACCTTTGATCACATAACCCTGACCCAGAGGAAATACGAACGGATCATTCCGATCTTTGCTCGAATCAAACTTCTGGCCATCCGTCAGCCAACCCGTGTAATGCACGGTGACCATCTGACCCGTCTGTGCTTCAGCACCGGTACCTACAACGAGATCTTCAACTTTCATAGCAGACTTCTTCCTTTGAGCAAAAACGCTTAACGGGGCACCCAGGCCAAGTGCCAGGGTGGACAACGACAACATACGGACAAAACTTCGACGTTTCATTAGCAAGCACATCCTTCATGAGATTTTGGGGCATCCGGCGCATCCGGACCTTCGATCAGCACATAAGCCAAGGCAGCATCCATCGTCTGGGCGTGCTGGTTGAACCAGGGCACCAGCTCTTCGGCGAGGCGACGGCCAATCGCATAATCTCCATCGGCGACCATCTGGCGCACCTGCTGCACGATCGCCAACACGCGATCATGCTCGCCGATGTGGCAGCCCTTCGGTGGAAAATTGGTGCTCTCCATCCACACACGCTCCTGCTCGAAGTGTGCGACGGTATGTTCGATGAAGCGGTCAACCGCCGCCAGCATCTCCACATCGGGAACGGCGAGCATATGGTTAATTTCGGCAATGAACTCATGGTGCGTCTCATCCATCTGTGGATGGTGCAGCGTCCATTCGTCTTGCCAGGGAATCTGTTGGGGTGCCGTACTCGTCATGAGCGTATTATCGCTTATTCCGCTGCGCGGCCGCATCAATCAGTACCCCGGCAGCCACCATGCCAAAGACCGCGGTCACCGTCACCAGGGATCCATAACCAGCGCAGGCCAGCGGCGCACCAGCAGTCGGATCAAACGGCGCGCAACTATCGCCTTCTGGCTCGGGGCGTTTGACGGGTTCCGTCGAATAGACGGCTTGAATACCAAAGCGTGTTTTCTTGCTCGCGGATTTTGCCACACTTGAAGACTTTAGCTGTCCGGCCGGAAAGCGATGATCCCGGCGCAAGCCGGTACGCACCTTAGCCAGCAGCGGATCCTGTGTTGTTTCACTCAGATCCGCGACCTGCACAAATTCGCCGCGGAGTTTGCCACCGGCGGCACCGCAGGTCACAACGATTTGTTTGTGGCGCTTGCACCAGGCAATGAGCGCCACTTTGGCCGCGACCTGATCCATCGCATCCAGCACCAGCGTTGCCGGATCCATGCCGATAATGTCGGCCACATTTTCTGGCGTCAGAAAATCATCCACACACTGAACCTGACACTGAGGGTTAATCTGGGCAATCCGTGCTGCCATGGCTTCCACCTTGGCCTGCCCTTTCGTCGAGTCCAGCGCATGGAGCTGGCGGTTGAAATTAGATTCCGCCACATGATCTAGGTCGACCAGGGTCAATCGGCCAATACCACTTCGCGCCAGTGCTTCCGCGGCCCAGGAGCCGACGCCACCGATGCCGATCACGATAGCATGCGAAATCGCCAGGCGATCTAGGGCCTCGGCACCATACAGTCGATTAATGCCGCCAAATCGTCGCGCATTGACTGGATGCTCAGGCACTCGCCGCTTTCTTCTCTTCCTGCTCTTTCCAGTAAGCCAGACCCTGGGCATTTAGATCCAGATCGGTCTTGAATATGGCCTTGACCTCATCATCAGGGAGCACACAACCATGTGCTCGCACTTCCCTGAGCAAGTACTCAGTCATTGCCGACTCAATTGCTGCTTTGCGCGCTGCCCCTTGGCCCTCTGCCTTGTTTGTCATATCGACAAAAGCATCGATGTGACGATGCAGATCTTCGGCCAATTTATCGATCTCTGTGACCTGGCTGTAGTGTGTCAGATAAATACCGGCAGGATTGAACGAACGCATCAGCTCAATCGATGCATGCATAGCATCTGGCTCAAAATTAACGGGGGTCGTCGTCGGCAAAATGAAGGCTTTGCCGTCAACATCAAGCTCGCGATACGACAAGCCAAAGGTATCCCCGGAGAAGATACCCCTCGCAGCGTGATCGACAATGCTGATGTGGTGGCGCGCATGCCCCGGGGTATCCAGAATCTCCAGAGTCCGCTTTCCAAGTGTGATCTTGTCGCCATGCTTGCCGATGACAACCCGCGATTCTTCAATGGGCAGAAGATTACCGTAAAGGCGCTTCGCATTTTCCTTGCCGTAGACCACCTCAACGCCAGCGTAGAGCTTACTGGGATCAATCATATGACGCGCACCGCGCTCGTGTACGATCAGCTTGGCGTTCGGCAACTTTGACATGAAAAGCCCGGCGCCGCCGGCATGGTCCAGATGCACATGGGTCAGGATTAGCCAGCGCACATCTTCCGGTTTGCGACCAATCTTTCCGAGAGCCGCTTCTACCTGCGGCCATGAGTCATTGTGGGCACAATCGACAATCGCCACGTCACCCGAGTCTTCGATGAGGTGAATCGCGTCCAGAATCGGTCGGACATAGTCCGAATCCACGGCATAAATACCATTCTTGTAGTCAATCATGCGAGCCACCTAATATGGATGAAGTTTATAAACGATCAGCAGCGATTGTAATTTTTCTGGATTAAAAGTAAAAACCCCTGCGCTCTTGATTGAGGGCAGGGGTTTTAGGAATGGGGAGCCTGGCGGTGACCTACTTTCGCAAGCGAAGTGCTCACTATCATTGGCGCGTTCTCGTTTCAC